>Ga0209381_1000782_pt1 | contig 65968 bp, 48 predicted proteins | sample DewCreD2012metaG_FD_184111 | JGI IMG/M metagenome (GOLD analysis project Ga0209381, IMG submission 184111) | Hot spring sediment bacterial and archeal communities from British Columbia, Canada, to study Microbial Dark Matter (Phase II) - Dewar... ... | reverse complement strand
TCGATCCAGTTCGGTTCAGGCGCAAGCCGCCGGCAGGGTACCGGATTCTCCGCCAGCGGGTGGAGATACTGGCTCTCTGCCCCGATTGCGCCAGGAAGCAAACGCAGAACTCATCTCACGCATAAACAACAGGAAGGAGTCGATCAAGGACATGCTTGGAGTCGGACAGAAATTTCCGGATTTCAACCTGAAAGCGACGGTGGACGCGGACCTGAAGAAGGCGTTCGCCGATATCTCTCTGGACACGTACAAGGGCAAGTGGAAGGTGATTTTCTTCTGGCCGAAGGACTTCACGTTCGTCTGCCCGACCGAAATCGTCGGCTTCGCCAAGCTGAACAAACAGTTCCAGGACCGCGACGCGCAGGTGCTGGGCTGCAGCACGGACAGCGAGTTCGTCCATCTGGCGTGGCGGCAGCACCACGCGGATCTGAAGGACCTGCCGTTCCCGATGCTGGCTGACATCAAGCGGGAGCTCACCTCCGCGCTGGGCATTCTGGACCCCGCCGCCGGCGTGGCGCAGCGGGCCACCTACATCGTGGACCCGGACAACATCATCCGCTTCGTGATGGTGACCGACCTCAACGTCGGCCGCAACGTGGATGAAGTGCTGCGCGTGCTGGACGCCCTGCAGACCGACGAACTGTGCCCCTGCAACTGGCAGAAGGGCCAGGAAACGATCCACATCTGATCCTGCCTGCCTCGGCGGCGGCGGGCCTTTCCAGGGCGCGCCGCCGCCGCCTTCCCTGAAATACTCCGGAGAAAGAACGATGAATCTGACAGAAATTGCCGAATCTCTGCCTGCCTACGCGAAGGATTTGAAGCTGAATCTCCAGAACGTGCTGGCCCAGCAGGAGCTGACGGAGCAGCAGACGTGGACCACGGGGAGCTGACGGAGCAGCAGACGTGGACCACGGCCGTGGCCTGCGCCCTGGCCTGCCGGAACGAAACGCTGAGCCGCGCCATCCTGGCCGAGGCCTCGCAGAAGCTGTCTCCGCAGCAGCTGGAATCGGCGAAGGCGGCGTTCGCCATCATGGAGATGAACAACATCTACTACCGGTTCCGGCACATGCTGTCGAAGGACGAGTACGCCAACATCCCGGCCCGGCTGCGCATGCAGGCCATCCGGATGCACGGCGGCGACCCGGTGGACTTCGAGCTGGCCTGCCTGGCCGCTTCCTCGATCAACGGCTGCGAGGCGTGCATCAAGTCGCATGAAGCGGTCGTGCGCGAGAAGGGCGTGACGCCAGAGGCTGTGGTGGCCAGCGTGCGCATCGCCGCAACCCTCCACGCCGTGGCGGCGGTGCTGGAAGCTCCGCAGTCCTGAGCGGAGCGCTGCGATTCCCCCAGCCGCTTTGTCCAGGTCCGGCCGTCCAGACGTCCCGGACACGAACCTTGCCATTGGCGGACGGTGCCAATGCTTTCAGGGAGGACCGCTCAGGCTTCCGGGCGCTGGCAGGTTCCTTCGCTGCGGCGGGACCGTGCAGGAAAGCCAGAACCGGCGAGCTTGCGCCGAGCCTGCAGAAACGGGTGCGGAGTGCCCGCTGGGCCGTTCGGGCCGGATCTGAAGCTGCCGCGCTTCCTACGAGTTTGACTGAAGAGTTACACTGGAGATGGAGGCTCTCCGCAAGGAGAGCCCGCTTCATGTGCAATAGGGGGCGTAACGGATTCGACGGGATGGGATCGACGAAGTGAGGCGTGCCGGGTTCCGAGCTCCCGTAAAACGATCGGAAAACCAAAACTGCCAATCAGCAGTTTGCCTACGCTGCCTGATTTTTAGGCAGCCGCTGAACGGTGGCGGGCCTGCGGGCCGCCGGGAAGCGTCATTTTCGCAGGCTGGGATTGAGGCTGCCGCCTGAGGCCGAGATCCGAGATTCTTCAGGCTGGACGCTGCGAGGCCGCGCCGGTCCGGGCCGCAGCGTTGAGATCCAAAGGCCGGATACGCACGTAGGCTCGCTTCGAAGAACCATTTCGGACGCGGGTTCGACTCCCGCCGCCTCCACCACCCTCGCGTTTCGTCCGCGATTCCGCTCAGGAACGCTGACGTTCCCTGCAATAATCTCCTCTGTCCGCCGCTGCGGATTGTTTTTCGCCCGTCCCCCAGGAAAAAAACGCCGGGACCGGCGTTGCCGCCGGCCCCGGCCACCTGCCGCGCCAGGATCAGGAAGGAGGTTCGCAGGTCAGGCGCGCGGCAGAAACTCTATAGCCCCATGTCGCGGATCAGACGTTCCAGAATTTCCGCCCTCATCTCCACCGCGCGGGCGTACTGGCGGGCGTTGTCGCGCGCACTCTTCGACGTCCCTGCATCCAGCACCGTCTTCTTGTTGTTGAGCATGATGGCCATGACTTCGGCCGTCGTCTTCGCCGTGGCCAGGGCTTCCTGCTGCCGGGAGTTGAGCACAGCCGAGCCTTCCAGTTCGCCAAGGAGATTGCGGATCGTCTCTGCATGACGCTCAAGCGCTGCGGTGCGGTCTTCCAGCCCGCTCAAATCATTGCCCCGCCGCAACTGCGCCGCGACGGCTGACGCCTGCTCCCTCGCCGCCCGGGACTCGGTCAGAAGACGCTGTGCCACGTCGCGCCCTGCATTGGCATCCGCTGCCGTCAAAGTGCCGCCCGCCATCAGAGCGCCCAGAATTCCGATGCTGAGAAGGTTCTTCATGGTTTTCCCTCCGGTTGGATTTGCGAGGCAGCCGCCGACGCCGATATGTCTCCTGGCAGCTCCCTCACCCCTTTCGACGGCGCGTCTGGAACGTCTGTATACAAATATCCGAATGTATAAATAATTTAATGGTTGCCGGGTTCACTACTGCCCGGGGACTTGAGGGAGCCCCGCACGGTGTCCCGATTTGAATGTTCTTCATGGGGGCTCCGGCGAAGCGGCTTCCCATGCCACCCCCTGAAGCATGATGGAACCGGGGCGCAGGCTCGTCTGACAGCCCATCATCAACCCGCGCGAGTCCAGAACTGCGAGCTCTGGCAGGAGAGCGGCCTGGTGAACAGTGCCGGATATGTTTCAGCATGGCGATTCATGATGGCATGCCGGGACGATGGCGCCATGGTCGAATCCAGGCGGAGGTTCGAGCTCCCGGGCTGTTGCATGATCAGAGCCGGCGGCGCGACGGGGCGGGCGCACCAGCGCCAAAAAGCTTGGCTCGCAGGGCGGACGAACAATCGCCACTCCCCTTCCAGCAAACAGAAACCAGCGGCCCCGATCGGGGTCGAAGCGGCCTTCCAGCCCCCTCCAGAGGCCGGGGGTCGCAAGATGACGGCGCCATAGGACGGAAAAAACCTGATCCGTCACTCTTGACACACGGATACATGATTAACTAGTTTTCATTCTATGCGGTACGTTCGAACAAACACTTTCTCGATGTTTCTCGTTTCTTCTGTGCTGTCCCTGGGAGCTGGACCTACGTGGTCGCACAAAACAGGGTCGGAAGTGAAGTGGTACAAGCTGACGAATGCCGGAACGTTCCTTTACGGCACGGACGATGCGCTGACGATGCTGGACCCGGAAACTGGAAACGTTTTGTGGAAGAGGACGGATCTGCGAAAAATCCCGCAGTTCAATGTAGAGGATGTAGCGGGAGTGCCTCTGCTGTTTGTCGCAGCAAATGAGGGGGCATTCACGCAGAAAACCAGGCTGGTCGCGCTGGATATTGCAGACGGAAAAACAGCCTGGGAGACGGAGAAGCTTCCAGGTTCGATTGTGGACGTGTTTCCTGCGTACGAGGAAAATGCGATCATCATGGTCACGGTACCTTATCAGGGGGGCAAATCAGAGTTTGACGTGACGGCGCTTGACTTCGCCACCGGGAAGGAGCTGTTCCAGACACACATCGACGACAAAGCCGATTTGTATATCTCGGATGCCAGCGGCAAATTGTCGCTCAAGTTTGATATGAGCGGGCATGCGCCCGCCGTGGTTCACGAAGGCGTTCTTTACATGAGTTATGCGGGCATCCACGCGGTGGAAATGAAGACCGGCAAACTCCTGTGGAAAAACACATTCGATGTGACGGACAAAGACTTCAAGAAGACGAACGCGGCGCCGGTGGTGTATGGCGGTGTCGTGATCTCCTCGGCGAAAGGGACGCTCCGCGGATTTGACCGCAAGACCGGACAGCTCAAATGGAAGACTCCGGATTTAGGAGGCGGAGTAGCGGAGATGCTCGTCAACGGGGGCGTTCTCTTCGGCCGGATGGGCGGCACATTCATGAAGCAGCACACCAAGGAGTGGGAGCTGCGGAAGCCGCTGGGCGTCGTGGCTGTCAATCCGGAAACCGGCGCTGTGCTGTGGAAGTATGACAAAGCGAAGGAATCGATCACGAATATGGCACTGATGCCCGACGGGCAGACGGTCCTGATCGCCGACCATAAGAACCTGATTGGACTGACCCGCGACGGGCAGGAGGCGTTCCGGATCGAAGTGAATTTCAAGAAAAAAGGTGGGCTGTCAGCGGGCAAGGTAGCGGCAGGAGCTCTGAAAGTCGGCCTGGGCGGTTTCGGCGCGCTGGGCGGCAAAGACAAGAGCGCCGAGGACGCGCCTGTCGCAGTGATCCCGCGCGGCGAGACCGGCCTGATCGTGGTTCGGGGCAAACAGGGCGTGCTGTCGTTCGACCCACGGAAAAAGGCGATCGCTTGGGCGTCGATTTACGAGGCCCCCGGCGTTCCTGGCTGGCAGAGGATCGCAATGGCGGCGGTGACGGCGATGGCCTACACCTACTACACAGGCAAGGCGGCGAACAGCTACGCCGGGACGTCGCAGAATTACTGGGCCAACCAGCAGAGAACGCAGTCAATCCAGAATTACAACCGGTTCGCCTCGAAACGGTTCTCAGCCACGCGGCAGGGGCAAAGCCATGTTTACATCCTGACGGACATTGAGCAGGGCAGAGAAAAGGGGCCCGGCCTTGTGGGCGTCAATCTGGACACCGGAGAAACCGACCAGGAAATCCTGCTCAACGAGCGCGAGCCGGACTACGAGGTGGATGAGACAACAGGAATGCTGTTCCGCGTGATCAAGAAGAAAGAAATTACGGGAACGCGCCTGTCATCCTGAGGGCGGAGGGCGGTGCAGGCGGGGCGGTCCTTCCAGGGCAGAGCTTGCCTCCTGCGGGGAAAAGGCCCTCGGCCTGCACCGGAACACAAGAATCCAAAAGCAGTGGTGCCACGAGAGTGGGTTGGCCGAACCCGAGACGACGCAGCTGCGGCCCAATGCAGAGGAGAGTGGATTACAGGCCCAGCCTGCTGATCGTCTTCTCGATCATCTCCGCGCGCTGGGCGACACCGATGGCCTGGTAGCGGACCGAGTCGCGGTCGCGCGGCGACGTCACCGAGCTGAGCATCTGCTTCTTGTTCTCGATGAACACATTGAGGATGTCGGCCACCTTGCGCGCCGTTTCCAGCTGCTGGCGCTGCCGGGAGGTCAGCGCCGTGCCCTTCGACTCGAGTTCGCTGATCAGCTGGCGGATGGACGCGGCATGCTGCTCAAGAACGGGGATCTGATCCCGGACCGCAGCGGTATCGGCCGTCTTCCGGAGCTGTTCGGCGATCTGCATGGCCATTTCGCGCGTGGCGCGGGACTCGGTGATCAGCTTCTGGGCCATGTCCTTGAGGCTGGCCTGGGAATCCGTATCGGCCGCCAGAAGAGCAGCGGCGCAAAGCATCGCAGACGCAAGCTTCCACAAGCTTCGCATCGCAGTTCCTCCTTCAAGCTGAAAGTGGGATTCCAGTGTGCGCGCCGGGACGGCCGCTCAGGCGGGAGCGGCCGGAGCCGCCACGCATCAAGAATGATGCACGGGAGGCAGCGCCGGTTTCAGGGACCAGGGACGTTCAGCGGCCGCGGCGGAAGGGCGCGAGAACTTCTTCGAGCTGATCGGCGCGCCGCTGGGCGCACTCGGCGCTGGTGCGCACCTCGCTCCACACGTCGCGCGAGTTCTCCGCGAGGGCGTCCACCGCCGACTCCATGCAGCCGTTGAGGATCATGGCAACCGACCAGGACCGGCGCAGGGCGCTCTGCTGCGCCTCGGGCATCTTCTCGTAGAAAGTATCCAGCTCTTCGATCAATTTGCGGAGCTGCTTCACTTGCGCCACGGCTTCTGCGGACAGGGTCTGGACCAGCTGGCGGTCGGGCTGTTTTTTCTCGAGCTCCCTGAGGAGACCAGCCGCCTGGTTCTTGACCGTCTGGATGGCGGCCAGCATTTCGTGCGAGACCGCAGTCAGATCGCGAGCTGGCGGCGTTGTCTGCGCGGAGGCGAACATCGGGACGAGAGCCAGCACGCAGAGAACCGCTTTCATGGTTATGATCCCTCCTGCCTGATGCTGTTTCTTCGGGGAGCCGCCCCATGTCCTGATGGCGCAGCCGGGCGGCCTCAGCGCCGGGACGTGATATCCCGTCTTCTATCGACGTGAGAATTTTTCACTGCGTTACCGGTCACTCGGATGGGCTCCTGGCGCCGCCGTTCTTCACATACCGGTCGAACCACGTGAGCATTTCCCAGATGGCGTGCTCGACGCTCTCCCTGCCCAGGTAGCCATGGCTCTCGTGGGGCAGCATCACCAGCCGCACGGTGCCGCCGTTGCCTCGGACCGCCTGATACAGCCGTTCGCTCTGGATGGGAAACGTGCCCGGATTGTTGTCCGCTTCGCCGTGGATCAGCAGCAGAGGATCCTTGATCTGGTCGGCGTAGGTGAACGGCGACATTTTGATGTAAATGTCCCGCGCCTGCCAGAACGTGCGCCTTTCGCTCTGGAAGCCGAAAGGCGTCAGGGTGCGGTTGTAGGCGCCGGAGCGCGCGACGCCGGCTTTGAACAGGCGCGTATGCGCCAGCAGGTTCGCCGTCATGAAGCCGCCATAGCTGTGTCCGCTCACGCCGAAGCGGTTGCGGTCCGCCACGCCCATCTCGACAGCTTTATCGATGGCGGCTTCGGCGCCCATGACGAGCTGCTCGATATAGGTGTTGTTGACCGTCTCGGGATCCCCGACGATGGGGATTGTGGCGTTGTTCAGAATGGCGTAGCCGGCCAGCAGCAGGAAGAGGTGGCTGGCGCCGCGCATCTGGACGTAGCGCTGCGTGGAGCCGCCGATCTGGCCGGCGGTGTCGGCGTCGGTGTATTCGAGCGGATAGGCCCAGAGAATGGCGGGAAGGCGCTCGCCTTCCTTGTAATTCGGGGGCAGCATCAGAGTGAAGGAGAGCTGCACGCCGTCCTTGCGCTTGTAGGTGACGAGCTGCTGGCGGATGCCGCGGAGCTGGGGGGTTGTGTCCCTGAAATCGGTCAGCGCACGGCGTTCGTCGCTGCCGCGGGTGCGGATGCAGAGATTCGGCGGCGAGTCCGGAGTTTCATAGCGCGTCAGGAAGCGGGAGCCGTCTTCGCTGAGCAGAGCCGCGAACGATTCGTAGCCCTTCTCGCCGGCGCGGAACAGTCGCTCGCTCTGGCCGGATTCGATGTTGAAGCGGTCGAGGAACGGGCGGTCTCCCTGCGGCGTGGCGCCTTCTCCCGCGAGGAAGATCCAGTCTCCGCTTTGATGCATGACGCTGCGGCCGTTTGGCAGCGTCTTCATGACCGGCATGCCGGGGTTGCGGTAGCGGTCCTGCTGGTTGCGCGACCAGATGACTTTGGGCGCGGCGCCCGGATCGTCAAGGAAGATGCGCACGGTTTCCACCCAGCGGCGGTCCCGGTCGTAGTCGGTGACGAGGGCGAGTCCGCCGCGCTCCCCATACATCACACCGCGGGCGCGGTGCTTCGTTTTGTAGATCTCTCTGGCCTGTTCGGTAAAGGGCGCTTTCATCATCATCAGGCGGTCGCGGTGAGGCACTTTCTTGCGCGGATCGCCGTCATCGAGCGCCTCCCACCAGAGAAGCGTTGCACCCTCGGTGGGGCGCCAGCCCGCGTTGCGCGGACCGACAGGGACCCCCTCGATGGGGACTTTGTCCTGGAGGGGGGCAGAGTGCACTTTGTGGACGAGCTTGCCGGAGCGGTCCCACACCTCGGTCTCGCTCGGAAAGGCCATGTACGGGTGAAGGTAGGAATAGGGTTTGTGGATCCACTTCACCAGCAGGTACCGGCCATCGGGCGAGGGTTCGGCGTCGGTGAAGATCTTCGGCTCGCCGATGGGCTGCACGCGGAGCGTGCTGCTGTTCACCAGAGCCAGCTGCGCCGTGCAGTAGTAGTCGAACAGCTTCTCGTCGTAGGCGCTCGACAGCATATCCTGGTAGGTCCGCACCGGACCGGATTGACCGGAGGATTCCTGCACGTTCGGTCCCACGGGCGCCGCAGGTTTTGGCGGCGGCGCGCCGCGCCGGGCAGGAACCATGCGCACAAGAAGCTCTTCGCTGCCGCTCCACCAGCCGACGATCCCGTCCATGGTGTCGTCGATGCGCAGCCCCGGCACGCGTCTCAGAGCGGGCGAATCGACCGATCCGAAGTACAGCTCGACCGCGTTCGGGGTGTAGCCGAGCAGTGCGAAGCGCTTCCCGTCAGGGCTCCACGCAGGGGACGTGAAGCGCACTCCGGCAGGCAGGGCAATCCTGGTCTCCGCGCCTGTCCCGATGGACTTGATGCTCAGGGACGTCAGGACGCCGGCGGGAAGGTGTTTGCCGTTGTTCGCCGGGTTGATGCGAAGTCCTGCCAGCCTGTGCATGGGCTTGGCGAGCTCAGCGATGGGCGGCGCCAGCTCGCGCTCGACGATCAGAAAGTGCGTCCGCGACGGGTTGATCAAAGTCGCAGGCGGCGCGGGCGCGTGCAGAACGTCCAGGATCTCTTTTTGCGGTTTCTGATAAGCGAACTCGTCGGCGGGCGCAAGCCCGGCGCACACGAGCAGACCCAGCAGGATTCTGCGGCTGATCTTCATGGTCTGATCCTTCCGACAGGTATGGATGACCGGAGTATACCAAGCGGCGCGGGCTGTCACTCCACGCCGCGAAGACGGTCTTCCGCCGGCGGGAGCGGGGGCAGCCCGTTCTCCGGACGGTTCAGGTAGAAGTAGGCGACGCTGGACCAGTCGTCCTGCCGCTCGAACAGTCCCTCCTCCAGCGGGCCGCGTTCGACGAGCCCCGAACCCGCGCGGTACAGCTTCGTGCCGAGCTGATGGACGAGCCCCATCCAGCGCGGGTTCAGATAGCCGATCTGCTGGATCGTGGCGCGAATATCCTGGTAAAAGTACACCGGATCGGGCACATGAAGGCGGTAAAAGGAAAACTGCATTTTCTCGCTATCGGCGAGATGGCAGCCCTGGTAGAGATGATCGAAACGGCCCTGTCCCCAGGCTGTTCCGATGTAGTCCTCCGTCCCGGTGCCCGCCAGGGTGGGGAATTCACGGTCGCCGTCCAGGTAAATCTTCACTTCGCCCTCGCCCCACCAGGTGAAGCTGTATTTCTTCTGATCAGCCGTCACGCCGAAAAAAACGCCCAGATAGCGCCCGCGGCCGCGCACCAGCGGCAGAAATTCATAATCTTTCTGCAGCGTCGTAGGGTTCTCCCGCCGGAAATACGCGTGGAAATACAGGATATCTTCCGGGTGGGGATCGCCCGCCGTGAAATCGACGTCATAGTACAGGCCCGGCACGTCGCGGCCGCTTTCATTGCGCACGACGATCCGCATCGACCGGCGGAACGGCATTGGCGCCGTACAGACGAAACTGCGGCCCTCGGGGCTGGAGAACAACGCGGACTCGAAGGGCGCCATCCTGCCCTGCATGTGGCCGAAGAAATCGCCGATGGGCGCATCCACGGCGGGCGTTTTCGCGTCATCCCAGTACATCTGGATCCGCAGCCCCCGCAGAATGCGCGGCGTGCGTTCACCGAAGCTCAGCCAGATGCGGCGCACGGTGCCGCTCGTGCCGCGCGCCTCCGCCAGAACGGCTTCGCTCCCGGCAGGGATCTGGATGAATGGGCGCCCTTTTCGTCCGCCGTTTTCCTTTGCGCCCGCGCCCTTCTCTGCGCCCGGATTCTCGGGGCTCGCCCAGCGCGTCTCAATCTTTCCGGCGGGCATGCGGTAAAGGTCCTGCGCGGCCAGAGGGACAGCCGCGCACAGCAACGGAAGCGGAAGAAGCACCCTGTTCATGGCGTGATTCTATGCGAGACGGCGCACTGCAGCAAGCTGGGGCGTGCTGTTCAGCGGCGTCCGGCGCCCTCCGGATAGGGCCTCGCGGGGAACAGCGAGTGCCAGACGGCGCGGTTCAGGAGCTGTTCCTCTGCGGCATCAGGCTCTTCGAAATCCATGCGGGCGGAGGCTTCGGCCAGGCGGCGCGGGAGGCCCGCGAGTTTCTTCAGGGGCGGGTTCATTTCATCCAGCGGAATCCGGTTCGGAAGCGCCTTGAAGGGCGTGAAATCGGGCTGCGTCGCGAAGACCGTGAACATCGGCTCCGCCGCGAGGTCGAACTGGTTGGAGGGCGGCAGGCCGAGAATCTGCTCCATGGTCCGGTACATATGGATCGTCGTGTAGAAGGTGCTGTCAACGGCCCTGCGGCGCACCCATGGCGAGATCACAAGCCCGACCGTCCGGTGTCCGGCGACATGGTCGAGGCCGTTCTGGGCGTCATCCTCCGTGACAAAGATGGCCGACTCGCGCCAGAAGCGGCTGTGCGAGATCGCCTCGACGATCCGGCCGAGGGCCAGGTCGTTGTCGGCGACTGTCGCGCGCGGGGTGGGGAAGCCCTCGGCCGTGCCGTTGGTGTGATTCTGAGGCAGCAGCAGGATCACGAGCCGGGGAAGGTTGCCGTCTTTTTCGAATTGCCGGAATTCTTTGAGGAAAATGTCGGCCCTGATCTGGTCTGTGATGCGCATATTGAATCCCGGATACACCGGGTGATAGATGTCCTTCAGACCGAGCACGAGCGGCACGGCCTGCAGGCGGATTCTTCCAGTTTTGTTTTTCCAGTCCTGGTAAATGTCCTTCCACGAAGCCTGTGGCGGCTCGATCACCGTGCGGCCGCGCTCGCCATAGGCGCGCACGCTCACCCCGTGCTTCCGCGCGTTGTCCCAGAGGAAATCGGTGGGCGCAAACAGCATCGGGTTGGCATCGTTGCGGGCGTTGCCGTACTTGTGGATCCAGTCGCTGGCGTAGCCCTGGGTGCACCAGCGGTGGCCGAGCGCGGACTGGTCGCCCGGCGCGTAGTAGTTGTCGAGCAGGACGAACTGTTCGGCCAGGGCGTGATGATTGGGCGTGACATCGCGGCCGAAGTGCACGAGCGACGGATCGCCGTTGCCCTGGGGCAGGTCGCCGAAGACCTGGTCGTAGGTCCGGTTTTCCTTAATGATGTAGAAGACGTAGCGGATGGGCGAGGCCTGGCCGCGGTGCATGGGAATGGGGTGGCCGGACTTCGGGGGCGCGGGCTGTGCGCTCTGGTCGCGGTTGTTGTCGAGCACCTGGCGCGTCATGCGGGCCAGTTGCCGCGAGTCGGGCACATCGATGACAGAGACGACGCCGGCACGGTCGCGGTAGCTGCGGCCGGTGCGTCCGGCGGCGGTGGCTGCCACCGAGCCGAAGCCATAGCCGCTGGCCACCCACAGGCGCCTGCCGCTGCGATCGAGCGCCACGGCGGTGGGATACCAGCCCGTGGGGATGAATCCTTCCACGCGCGCCTTGCGTCCGCCGGTGCGCACGACGGCCACAGCGTTGTTGGCGGCGTTGGCGACGTAGAGAACCGCGCCGTCAGGGGACAGGGCCAGCGCGTTGGGCGAGCTGCCGAGCGGGGCGCCATCGAAAGGACCGACGCGGATGGTTTCGATCACGCGCTCCGCGCGGGTGTCGATGACCGAGACCGTGTCGCTATTGGCATTGGCGACGAAGAGCCGGGCACGCTTCGCGTCGAACGCCATGGCGCTGGGATGGAGCCCCACGTCGATCTCCGACAGGCGCCTGCCCGAGGCGGCGTCGAAAGCGGTTACCGTGCCGCTTGCCGGAATGCCCCGCTCATCGAGCACGACCGGGAAGGCGCCGTCGGTGCGGTCGCCGGGCAACGGTTTTCGTCCGCCCCAGTTGCTGACGTAGATTTTGCCGCCAGCAGCCAGCGCCGTATACGGGAAGCTGCCCGTTTCCAGCTCGCGGACTTCGCGCGTGGCCAGATCGATCATCGCGACGGCGTGCTTCAGGTTGAGCGCCACAAACAGGCGCTTTCCGTCTTCGCTGAGGGTTAGGCCGCTCGGCGCGGAACCAGGTATTTCGATGCGCGCCTCAGGGGCGAATGAACCGTCCTCGCGGCGGCGGAGGATCTTGACGTCATGCTCGCGGCCGCCGCCGACGTAGAGTTCGTCGCCGGATGCGCTGAAGGCGACGCCGACGAAGGTGTCGCCCACAGGAAACGTCTGCTGGACGCGCTCCTGCCGTGTGTCGATCAGGTGCAGTGCACGGGGCGCGAAGTTGCTGCCCGTGGCCACAGCGAGCATTGTTCCATCCGGGTTGAAGCTCATGCCCATGGGCCGGTCGTTCACTTCGATGTGCTCGCCGGCGGGCGTGAGACGCTGGCCGGTGGGCACCAGGAAGGATCCGTCTCCGAGCCGGCCCGCCTGCCGCGCCTGAAACAACGCAGTCCCGGCGAGGGGGAGCAGGAGAAACAATGCAAACCAGGCCTTGCGCATGGCCACAGACTAACAGGATTTCGGGGAGTGCAGCGCAAAACATCGATGAATCCTGCGTGAACGCAGTTGAGGCTGGCACGAGCAGGGCCGGCAGCAGCGAAGGAATTACGGGAGGCTGCCTCTGTCGGCTGGGAGTGTCGCTGCAGATTCCGGCCCGCGGACGCGGCAAAGATCCGGGCTCCTGCGCGGCAAATCCGGTGGAGAGACACACAACAGCCGGGTGGGAGCGCATGGCGTGGCGGCTGGGTCAATTCCAGCTGGGACGGGCGGCTGCAGGATGGAACCGGACGAAGGCCGCGGCAAGCCGCACGGCGAAAGCGCGGGTTGCGCCTCTCACAGTGATTTGGCCGGCGACCGCTTCGCCGGCGATTCCCGCCGGATGCGGAATTGCCGGGAAAGGCCAAAAACCTGCCGCCTGGAACAGACTCGCCGAATGCAGTTCCACCGTGGTTCTGAATAGGACGAGCGGCGGGCAGCGAAGTTCAGCTTGCAGCGGGCTGCCGGGTGGACTGAACAGGATCTTCGTTGAAGGAATAGCCGAAGCCGCGGACGCTGCGAATGAAGCTGAGAGATTCGTTCTCGCCTTCGAGTTTCTGGCGGAGGCGGAGGATGTAGACGTCTACGGTCCGGTCGGTGACGGCGCGGTCATGACCCCAGACCGCGTCGAGCAGCTGTTCGCGGCTGAAGACGACGCCGGGGCGGGACATGAGGAACTCGAGCAGGCGGAACTCGGTGGCCGTAAGCGAAACGGGCTTGCCGTCGAGAGTGACGCGGCAGGTGGCGCGGTCCAGCATGAGAGGACCCGCCTGGATGGGGCGCGCCGGGGGCTGCGCCTGGCGGAACTGGATCTTGACCCGTGCGATGAGCTCGCGGACGAAGAACGGTTTCACGATATAGTCGCTGGCGCCGAGTTCGAGGCCGAGGATGCGGTCCGTCTCCGAGGCGCGGGCGGTCAGGAAGATGATGGGGATGTGGGCCAGTTCGGGCCGGCTGCGGATGCCCTTGCAGATGTCAAGTCCGTCGGAGTCAGGCAGCATGATGTCGAGGATGATGAGGTCGGGACGCTCGCGCCGGACAAGCTCCACGGCGCCTCGACCGGTCTGGCTGCCCACGAGCAGGAAGCCTTCCTTTTCGAGGTTGTATTTCAGCAGCGCGTAGAGATCCGTATCATCTTCGATCAGAAGGATTTTCTTCATCGGCCCTTGTTCCTATTGTTACAGATACAGGGCCTGCGTTACAGTGCCATGAAATTTGGATGACAAGGCGGCAAAGGACAGGAATGTTTCCGGGCGTCGAACTGCGCTTTCGGGGACGGAGGGCAGAAGCGAGGATCTGGCGGGTGATGTCCGTTTCTCCGGGCAGCCCAGCCGGGGGGCGAGATGGCTGAGAGAGGGGGACGGACCTCGCCGCCCCCCGGGGAGATTATCTCTTGCGTTCGTGGATGGGGATGAACTGGCGCTCGCCATAGCCCGTGTAGATCTGGCGCGGGCGGGCGATCTTCTGCTCGGGATCGCGGAGCAGTTCGTCCCACTGAGCCAGCCAGCCGACCACGCGCGGGATGGCGAACAGGACGGTGAAGAGGCGGGGCTTGAAGCCCATGGCCTCGTAAATGATGCCGGAGTAAAAATCCACGTTGGGATAGAGCTTGCGCTTGACGAAGTATTCGTCTTCCAGGGCGATGCGCTCGAGCTCCTTGGCGATTTCGATCTTCGGGTTGTAACCGGTGACCGCAAACACCTCGTCGGCGGTGCGCTTGATGATGCGCGCCCGCGGATCGTAGTTCTTGTAGACGCGGTGGCCGAAGCCCATCAGGCGGACTTCGCCGCGCTTGACGCGCTCAATGTAGGCAGGGACGTTGTCCTTCGTGCCGATCTCGTCGAGCATGTGCAGGACTTCCTCGTTGGCGCCGCCGTGCAGAGGACCGCTCAGCGCAGCCGCCGCGGCGGCGACGGAAACATAGGGATCGGCCAGCGAGGAGCCAACCGTGCGCATGGTGGAAGTCGAGCAGTTCTGCTCGTGGTCGGCGTGGAGGATGAACAGAATATCGAGGGCGCGTGCCAGCACGGGATTGGCGATGTACTTCGGCTCGAGCAGGCGCCAGAGCATGTTCATGAAGTTTTCGGTGTAGCCGAGTTCGGGGTCCGGGTAGACGTAGGGCAGGCCGAAGTGATGGCGGTAGCAGTAAGCCGTGATCGTCGGCATCTTGGCGATGAGCCGGACGATGTGCTTGCGGCGCACGGCAGGGTCGTGGACATTCTTCGCGTCGGGGTAAACGGTGGAGAGAGCGGCGACCGTCGAGATGAGCATGCCCATCGGATGCGCGTCGTAGCGGAAGCCCTCGAGGAATTTCTTGGTGGTTTCGTGGATAAGAACGTGCTTCTTGACCTGCGCGGTCCAGGCGTCGAGTTCTTCGCGCGTGGGCAGTTCGCCGTGGAGCAGCAGCCAGGCGACTTCCAGGAATGAGCAGTTCTCGGCCAGCACTTCAATGGGATAGCCGCGGTAGCGCAGGATTCCTTTGTCGCCATCGATGTAGGTGATCGAGCTGCGGCAGGAGGCGGTATTCAGATAGGCGGGATCATAACTCATCAGGCCGAAGTCATCATCCGAGACCTTGATCTGCCGCAGGTCCGTGGCGTGGATGGTACCGTCGGTGATGGGCAGTTCGTACTGCTTTCCGGTACGCGAATCAGTAACAAGAAGACGGTCTTGTGCCATTTGCACCCCCGATGGGAATTCGCGGCGGGCGAAGACGCCGACACTCCATGCGTATCAAATGACGCAGTCCGGGTCAAATGGTGACATTCGGATCTGGAAATAACGTTCCGGGGCTCAGGCGCCACTGGGGATCGAGGCGGGACTTGACGGCGCGCATGGAGGCGATCTCCCCGGGCGGGTACATGATTTCGAGCAGGGCGCGCTTGCGCTTGCCGAGACCGTGCTCGGCGCTGACGGTGCCGCCGAGGCGGACGGCTTCGCGGGCGGCGTCGAGCATCCACGAGCGGCCGCTGGCGGCATCTCCGGCCGACTCGGGCAGGATGTTGACGTGGACGTGGGCGTCGCCGATGTGACCATAGATGGCGTAGCGGCCAGGAAAGCGCGGTTCGAGCTCGCGCAGGTAGAAGGCCATCATTTCGGCGTTGCGGTTCAGCGGAACGGCGAGGTCGGAGCTGATTTTCTCGAAGCCGCGGCTGCGGACGCGCGCGTTGACGGATTCGGGCAGCGCATGGCGGAAGGCGCGGAAGCGCTCGAAATCGGCGGGCGCGGTTCCGAACCAGGATTCTTCGAGGGCGCCTGCCGACTGCAGCCGTTCGAGCCACGCGTCAACGGGGTCGCCGTCAAGGCCGTCGATCTGCTGCTCGATCATCAGGCAGGCGCGGGCCTCTGCAGGGATAGGAGCCGCGGCGTCCTCGCGCAGGATGCCGAGTGATGCGGAGTCCATGAACTCGAGCATGCGGAGCTGCGGGACGGACCGCCATTGCTCGACGGCGTTGAGGGTGGCGTCCAGAGCAGGGAAGAAGACGACTCCTGCGAGAAGCGAATCGGGCTGGGGAAGAAGACTGAGTTCGGCTTCGGCAATGAAGGCGAGCGTGCCTTCGCTGCCGCAAAGGAGGTCCGTCCAGGAGGCGTTTTCGGGGAGGAAATAGCCGGCGGCGTTCTTCGTCGTGGCTGGCTGGCGGACGGGGTCGTAGGGGAAATCAAGCGGTTCGCCGCGGCGGAAGACCCGAATGGAGCCATCCGCGAAGACAACGGTCAGGGAAAGCACATGGCGGCGTGTGGAACCATAGCGGAAGCTGCGCGAGCCGCTGGCGTTGGTGGCGATGTTGCCGCCGAGGGAGGCGGTCCACTCGGTGGGGTCTGGAGCGTAAAACTGGCCCGTGCGGGCGGCGGCGGCCTGAAGATCCCTGAGCAGGACGCCGGCGCCTGCGACAGCGCGGCCGCGGGCGATTTCGAGGCGGCGGAGACGCTCCGTGGAGACGAGCCAGCCGCCCTGCGGGCAGCGGCCGCCCGTGATGCCTGTGCCCGCGCCGGAGGGCGTGACGGGGACGCCCAGGGCGGCGGCGCGCTGGAGATTGGCGGAGAGCTCTTCGACGGTCGAGGGTGCAAGGATGGAGTCGGCGTACCCCTGATAGCCGGAGGCGTCTTCGACCACGACCACGGGACTCACACCTCGAGGATGACCGGCAGGACGAGCGGGCGGCGCTGGGTCTGTTTGTTGAGGAAGCGCTTGAGATCGGCGCGGATCTTCTCCTGGATCACGCCCCAGTCGGAGCGCTCCTCGCTGGAAGACGTCTCGATGGTGCGGATGACGACGTCGCGGGCGGCGGCCAGCAGGTCGGCCCGGTCTTCGGGGCTGACAAAGCCGCGGGTGACGATCTCCGGCATGCCCTCGACGCGGCCGGAGTGCTTGTCGATGGCGATGATGGGAATGAGGAAGCCGTCTTCGCTGAGGTGGCGGCGGTCGCGGATGACCATGTCCTCGACGACCTCGTCGATGGAGCCGGAGTCGATGCAGACGCGGCCGACAGGCACGGAATCGCCACGCCGCGCGCCCTGCTCGTCGATCACCAGCGTCTGGCCGGTTTCCAGAACGAAGGTGTCCTCGAGGCCGTAGTCGGCGAGGTGCGAAGCGAGGGCCGCGTGCTTCGACATCTGCCAGAATTCGCCGTGGATGGGGACGAAGTAGCGCGGGCGGACGAGGTTCAGCAGCAGTTTGAGCTCCTCCTGGGAGGCGTGGCCGGAGACGTGGACGGGCGGGTTCATCACTCCGGCGACGACTTCGGCGCCGCGGCGGGCGACGTGGTTCATCATGCGGCCGATGGCCTTTTCGTTGCCGGGGATGATGCGGGCGCTGTGGACGACGACGTCTCCGCGCTCAAGGCGGAGATGCTTGTGGTTGTCCACGGCCACCCGGCTCATCGCGGACATGGGCTCGCCCTGCGTGCCGCTGACGACGGCGACCACGCGGTGAGGCGGAGCGCTCATGACGTCCTGGGAGCGCAGCAGGAGGTTGTCGGGAATGCGGAGCAGGCCAAGCGTGTGGGCGATTTCCGTGTACGCGAGCATGCTGCGGCCGATGAAGGCCACTTTGCGGCCGCTTGAGTGGGCGATGTCGAGAATCTGCTGAATGCGATGAACCGAGCTGGCGAAGCAGGTGACGACGATGCGGCGGGGGGCGCGGTTGAAAATCTCCTCGAAGCGCGGCAGGACGGCGCGTTCGGAGGGGGTGTAGCCGGGGCGGTCGACGTTCGTGGAGTCGGACAGCAGGAGCAGCACGCCCCGCTTCCCGTATTCAGCCAGCGTGTGCAGATCGAACAGTTCGTTGTCCGTGGGCGTGGGATCGATCTTGAAATCACCCGTGTGGATGATGACGCCGAGGGGAGTGCGGATGGCGAGAGCGACCGACTGAACGATCGAGTGCGTGACGTGAATGAACTCGATCTCGAAGGGTCCGAGGACGATGCGCTCGCCGGGTCTGACGCGGTTCAGGCGGGCCTGATCCGTCATCTCGTGCTCTTCGAGACGGCGCTCGACAAGAGCGAGCGTGAATTCGGTGCCGTAGACGGGGATGTTGATCTCGGACAGAAGGAAGGGAACGGCGCCGATGTGGTCCTCGTGTCCGTGCGTGAGGACGAGGGCGCGCACCATTTCACGGTGTTGTTCGAGATAGGCGAAGTCCGGGGTGACAATGTCGACGCCGAGAAGTTCTGCGTCCGGGAACATCATGCCGGCGTCGATGACCACAATGTCATCCCCGTACCGCAGGGCGAGGCAGTTCATGCCGAATTCGCCCAGGCCGCCGAGCGGGATCACCTGGAGGACAGCGTCAGCCATGGGTTGGGGGGATTCTCCTGAAAGTACAAGGCTAACACGCAAAGGGCCCGTCCCTGAGGACGGGCCCGTTCTGATGTTCAATGGGAGAAACAGATTCGACGGTCTCGCGACCGAAAAACCTGTATGTGATTTGAGCGTAGACGGTGAGAAACGGCTTGTCAAGAAAAAATGAGGGCAGCCACAGTTTGCCTGTAATCAATTGATATTAAAAAGCTTATACGGACAGTCCTGTTTTTCTCGCAGTCGCAGCAGGTTGTCCGGGAACGGCTGGCGGCGAACAGTTTTCAGCTCTAACTCCGAGATATGGGGCAGCTTATCCATCCGATCAGGCAGGCGTCAGGAGCGGCAGGGCCAGCGGGCCGCAGCGATACTCTTGTATCCGATGGAGAAACTCCAGAATCCTGTTTTGTGGATCTTTCTTAATCCAGCCGGATCACCGTGTAAGGATCGTCGTTTCCATACATGCGGACACGGCGCCGCCGTGCGAGCGCGGCGAAGATGGCGAAGAGACTGCCGCCGCCGAGGCAGAACAGAAGGAGAAGGCCGATCAGTTTGACGATCCCGATGAGGAGGCCGAAGACGTCGGGCATGGGCGGGGGCGTGGTCGCTTCGTTGCGAATCACTTCCGCTTTCCACTCCAGAGCGTCAAGGACGGTCTTGGCTGCAGCCTCGGGGACGCCGGGCGGAAAGACGCCGACCAGAACGTAGGAGCGTTTCACCAGCCAGCCGGGCTGTTTGCGGAATTCGCTCTCTTTGATCCGGGCAAGCTGGGGCGTATGGTAGTAGAAGATGGCATAGTCCGAGGTCGCCGGGCCGAGTTCCAGCTTGCCAGCCTGGACTTCTGCGCCATCCTCGAATCCGACGATGGATGGGGGAACCCAGGGGAGAAATTTCTGGAGCGAGTGGACGCCAAGCAGATACCGTTCGCTGTTCCGGACGAGGCCCTTTTCCGGCAGATACCCCGGCAGGTAGGGCAGCCCCCCGCCGGACCGGACGGCGGGAGCGACGCGGAAGAGCTCGTCGAGTTCTTTCTGCAGCGGCCGCCAGCCCTCGAACAGGAGAACGTAGTTGAAGCGGACGTGCATGGCGCCGCCGGGCGTCACGCACGTGGTGAGGGAATCCCTCACGGGAGTGCACTTCGGAGGGCGGTTGGCCTGATACCAGGCGAGGGCCCCTGTCGCGTCCTGGAGCCGCCATGCGGTGGCGGCGAAACGGCCCACAGGACCGTCGTAAAGGGCCCGTTCCGCGGCCTCGCCGCCATACTCGGCCCAGAGCTGCGGATCCTCGGGCTCTACAGGCGACGATTTCAGCATCCGCGAGCCATGCCAGGACTCGGGCCAGATGCCGGCCCAGGCGGCGGCCGAGACAGCAGCCAGAAGTGTCAGGCGCCGCAGCATTTCTTGTATTTCTTGCCGCTGCCGCAGGGGCAGGGATCGTTGCGTCCGACCTTCGCGCCTTTGATGACCTGGGACTTCGGGGCGCTGGAGGCTTCGCCGCCGGCGAACTGGAGCATTTCCATTTCGCGTTCCTTCTTGCGCTGAAGGTTGCGCGTGAGGTCGACAAAGGAAGACTGGGCGGTCTTACGATCGTGGCCGTCATCGGGCGGGTGGCCGTTGCCTGCCGGAGCCGAGTCCCACTGCTCGTCGATCACCGTGCGCGGGCGCTCCGTGACGGGCTGGAGGAAGAACAGGAAGCGGACCGTCTCATCTTCAATCCGGTCCATCATTTCCTGGAACAGCCGGAAGCCTTCCTTCTTGTATTCGATCAGCGGGTCTTTCTGGCCGTAGGCCCGCATCCCGATGCCCTCTTTGAGATGGTCCATCGAGAGCAGGTGGTCTTTCCACTGCTGATCGATGACGCTGAGCCAGACCATGCGCTCGGTTTCGCGCATGACCTCGGCGCCGACGAGCCCCTCTTTTTCGTCGTAGCGGCGGCGGAGTTTGTCGAGGATGTACTCTTCCATCTCCAGCCGCGACATCTGCTGGATCTCGGCAGGCAGGATTTTCACGCCGAACTGGGAATTGATGTCAGTCTGGAGGCCGATGAGGTCCCACTTGTACGGGTCCGCTCCTTCCGGGCATCGGGAGTCGATGAAAGAGGCGAGGATTCCGTCGACGATCTCGAAGAGCCGCTCTTTCATGTCGCGGCCCTCGAGCAATTGGCGGCGCAGGCCGTAGACGGCCTTGCGCTGCTTGTCCATCACGTCGTCGTATTCCTTGACGTGCTTGCGGATGGAGAAGTTCTGCGCCTCGACGGCCTTCTGCGCGGCCTCGATGCGCTTGGTGATGAGACGGGACTCGATCGGGACATCCTCTTCCATGCCGAGGCGGAGCATGAGGTTCTGGATGCGGTCCCCGCCAAAGATGCGCAGCAGGTCGTCCTGCAGGGAGAGATAGAAACGGGACTCGCCCGGGTCGCCCTGCCGGCCGGCGCGGCCGCGGAGCTGGTTGTCGATGCGGCGGGACTCGTGCCGTTCGGTGCCAATGATGCAGAGGCCGCCCGCGGCGACGACTTTTTCATGCTCGGCGTCGCATTGGGCCTTGAACCGGGCGAAGATGTCTTTCCAGTCTTCGATGCGGACGCGGTAGTGCAGGTCGCCGCGCATGAAGTAGTAGAAGTGCGTGTCAGCGATCGTGCTGGACAGCTCGGCGGGAATCGTTTCGGCAGCTTTGGTCCGGAGAGCTTCTTCCTGGGCGAGGAATTCCGGGTTGCCGCCCAGCAGGATGTCGGTGCCGCGGCCCGCCATGTTGGTGGAGACGGTCACCGCCCCGAGGCGGCCGGCCTGTGCGACGATGTAGGCCTCGCGCTCGTGGTTCTTTGCGTTCAGCACCTCGTGTTTCACGCCCATTTTCTTGAGAATTCCGCTGAGTTTCTCGCTCTTCTCAACGGAAATGGTGCCCACGAGGACGGGCTGGCCGGTCTTGTGCCGCTCGGCGATGTCCTTGGCGGCGTTGCGCCATTTTTCGGCTTCGGTGCGGTAGACGATGTCGTTGTGATCCTTGCGGATCATGGGCCTGTTGGTGGGGATCACCACGACATCGAGGTTGTAGATCTTGTTGAATTCGGCGGCTTCCGTGTCGGCGGTGCCGGTCATGCCCGCGAGTTTCTTGTACAGGCGGAAGTAGTTCTGGAAGGTGACTGTGGCCAGCGTCTGGTTTTCGCGCTCGATCTTGACCCCTTCCTTCGCTTCAATGGCCTGGTGCAGGCCGTCGGACCAGCGGCGGCCGGGCATGAGGCGGCCGGTGAACTCGTCGACGATGATGACCTCGCCGTCTTTGACGATATAGTCGCGGTCGCGCTGGTACAGAACGTGGGCGCGGAGTGCCTGCTGGACGTGGTGGTTGAGTTCGATGTATTCGGGGTCGTACAGGTTGGGAACGCCGAGGAGGCGCTCGACCTTGGCGACGCCCTCTTCGGTGAGAGCGACGGTGCGGTTGCGCTCGTCCACCGTGTAGTCGCCGGTGGTGTACTTTTCGCCCGGCTCCCGGCCTTCGATGACCTCGCCCCGGACCAGGCGGGGGATGATGGCGTTGACGCGGTAATACTTGTCCGTCGACTCTTCCGAAGGGCCGCTGATGATGAGCGGGGTGCGCGCCTCGTCGATCAGGATGGAGTCGACTTCGTCGACAATGGCGTAGTTGTGTTCGCGCTGGACGCAGTCTTCCAGCCGGAACTTCATGTTGTCGCGGAGATAGTCGAAGCCGAATTCGTTGTTGGTGCCGTAGGTAATGTCGGAGTGATAGGCGGCGCGGCGCTCTTCGTCGTCGAGTCCGTGGACGATGAGGCCGACGCTCAAGCCGAGGAAGCGGTAAATGCGCCCCATCCACTCCGAGTCGCGGCGCGCGAGGTAATCGTTCACCGTGACCACGTGCACGCCGTCGCCGGTGAGGGCGTTGAGATAGACAGGCAGGGTTGCAACGAGCGTTTTTCCTTCGCCCGTTTTCATTTCTGCGATCTTGCCCTGGTGCAGAACGATGCCGCCGATCAGCTGGACGTCGAAGTGGCGCATGTTCAGAACCCGCCGCGAGGCTTCGCGGACGACAGCGAAAGCCTCGATCAGCAGATCGTCGAGGGGTTCGCCGTTGGCGAGGCGCTGCTTGAACTCCGAAGTCCTGGCGGCGAGCTCCGCATCGGAGAGGTTCTGCAGCGAAGGCTCCAGGCTGTTGATGGCCTGCACGATCGGCCGAAGCTTCTTGACTTCGCGTTCGTGCTTCGTGCCAAAGATCTTCGCCAGAAGGGTGTCAATCATGGATGGGGGGCTTTCACTTCATTCTACCGCAGGGGGTGCGGGAGGGCCGCCAAAACAGCAGGCGCCCGGGCGGGGGGATTGTCGGGGAAAGCGCGGCCCGCACCGGGGAAGCGGGCCGCGCAAGGGGGTGTTTTCAGGCCGGCTCGATGGCGACGACGGCGTCCATGATGCAGCCGGATCCGAGCCAGTTGCCGCTCTCCTGAAGAGCTTCAATGCGGAGAGCGGGGATGAGATCGTTGTCGCTTTCGCCGATGCCGCGGGCCACGCTGAGCCAGGGCGATTTGTGTCCGTATCCGTGCGGCACGACGACCACGTCCGGGCGCACCGTTTCAGTCAACTGTGCGAGCGCGGTGATTCCGCCGACGCGCGAGCGGACCCAGATGGGACCGCCATCCCGGATGCCGTGCTTACGCGCAGTGGAGGGATGAATCTGCACGCGCATGGGGCCGGAAATCTCCATCAGGATCGGATTGTTCTGGGTGGAGTTTCGCTTGTGCTCTCCTGGCAGGTAGGTGATGAGGTAATAGGGGAACTGCGGCGAGGGCGATTCCCGTTTCGGACGCCAGCTCGGGAGAGGCTCGTAGCCGCGCGCCGCGAATTCCGGCACGTAGATCTGGCATTTTCCGGTTGCGGTGGCGAAGGTCGTGCGCGGCGTGAAGGGCTGTTCGCGGGCAAGGAAGCCCATTTTGCGGAACTCGGCGAAATTCTCGGCAATGCCTGCCCGCCTGACCTGCTCGTCGAGCAGTTCGCTGGAGCTGATCCAGGTGCCGTCTGCCTTCCTGAAGTATTCAGGCGCCAGGCGTTTACCGAGTTCAATGGCGATGAAGGCGGAGCTGCGGGTTTCAAAGGGGGCCGCAGTGAGGGGCTGGCGGACGACCACGAAGGGCGACTTGGCGTTGTAGGTCCGGGAAAGGACGTCGCTGCCCTCGAGAAACATCGTGTTGGGCAGCACAATGTCGGCGAAGTACACGGCATCCATGGGAAGGATTTCGACAATGACCATGAACTCCACCTTTTTCAGAGCCTCGGCCAGCAGCCGCGGCTGCGGGAAGCTGTTGAGGTGGTATCCGGACCAGAAGATGCCCTTGACGCGGTCCGGATACACGCGCGTCATGCCGTCGGCCAGGGTGGAAAACATGCCATAGCTGCCGGCAAGGGGCAGTTTTTCCCGTCCGTCCACGCGCTTCGACGGCAGCCTTGGATAGGCCGGAGGGGGGTAGATGGTGTCCAGCGCAGGGATAGAGATGGTGCGCGGGAAGTAGTGGCCGCCGGGGCGGTCGATGTTGCCAGCCAGGATGTTCAGGATGGCGATGGCATGGCACATGGGCGCGGCGTTTTCGTAATTCGCGGCCAGGGTTTTCTTGTGCAAGGGGGCGACAGCGGGCCGCGATGTTCCGTATTCCCTGGCGATGCGGCGGATCACAGGAGCCGGAACGTCGCTTTCGGTTTCGGCCCATTCCGGCGTGTATTTCTCGAAGTGGGTGCGAAGTTCCGCTTCGTATTGGGGGAAATTCGTGTATTTTTCCGCGAAGTCCCTGTCGAACAGATTCTCTTTGAGCAGGACATGGATCATCGCCAGCGCTACGGCCAGGTCGCCGCCCGGACGCACCGGATGCCACTCGTCGCAGAAGCGCGCCGTCGGGGTGTACAGCGGATTGAAGTTGATGATGCGTGCGCCGTTTTCCCTGGCGTGGAGCAGACGGTTGGCCAGGCTCAGCTTGGCGCGGGCCATGAAGTCCCAGCCGAACAGAACGATGCATTTTGCGTTTTCCAGATCCCAGGCGAAAGAGTGAGCGCCGATGGTGCGCTGCTGCATCACGATATCGACGCCATAGCAGAGGTCGTTGTGGTCGACGCGTTCCATGCCCAGGGCGCTGAACAGACGGGCAAACCACGCGGGGCTGCTGCGCGAGATGGCGAGCAGGGCTTCGGGACCATATCTCTCGCGGATCTCGGCAAAGCGGGCGGCAACCGTGTCGAGAGCCTCGGTCCAGGAGATGCGCACCCATCCCGGGTCTTCCTCGATGCCCTTGCGCGGGTTGGTGCGCTTCATGGGGAATTTCAGGCGGTCGGGATCGTTCTTGACCCACGCTGCAGTCGTACCCTTCGCGCAGAGCCTTCCCTCGTTATGAGGGTCCTCGGGCAGTCCCTGAAGGAACCGGATGGCGCCATCCTGCACCGTCGCCCGCATGCCGCAGGCTGAATCGCAGAAGCCACAGGCGGTGACGATGGACTCCGGTGGATAGGGAGCAGACCGGGATTGCTCAAAGTGGGCGGCGAATGCCTCACGCCAGGGTGCGAAACTAAGAGCGGCAGCCGCTCCAGCGTTCTGAAGAACCGTTCTCCGGCTGATCATCGCATCGCCTCCTTACGCACGCCACGGTTCAGTGACGAAACGGATACGGGGCTGCATCTGCCTCGGATGAGCCATCCCCGGCATGCGGTCGCTGCCCCTGTTCTCAATGTCTTTCCATTCGCCCCACTTCAGGGCGCCGGTGGGGCAGGCCGTCGCACAGGCCGGCTGAAGACCCTGCTCTACACGGTCGAAACACATCGTGCACTTGGTTGTCTTGCGCGTGACGGGATTGAACTGGGGAGCCCCGTACGGGCAGAACGCGTAGCACTGGCCGCATCCGACGCACTTTTCCGAATCGATCAGAACCATGCTGCCGCGCCGCCATACCGCGCGGGCCGGGCAGACCTTCTGGCAGAAGGCGTTTTCGCAATGGTTGCAGGCCATGGAAATGGCTGTTACCTGGACATTGGGGAACGCGCCTGATTCCCGGCGCAGCACGCGTCGCCAGCGGACATTGACGCCGGTTTCCACCTGGTTCCATTGTTTGCAGGCCGCCTCGCAGGCGCTGCACTCGATACAGCGTTTGGGGTCGAACAGCCATCCATATGAGGTCATAGCAGGTACTCCCTCCGCTGCGGCGCCGAGGCGGCCGCAGTTATTCATACAATACGGTCTTTTTGTCTGGAAAGCAAGGCGTGCACATCAGTGTTGGAGCATGCATCATGTCGGGCATTTCTGTTCAGGCGATCGTGACCGGATCCCGGAACTCGCCCTCGGGTTCCTGCCAGTCCCGGGCGGGTTCGGGGAGTTTGCCGGCGGCGTTGGCCCAAGCCCAGAAGACGGCCGTGGAGGCGCTGAGGGCGCCAGCGACGAAGCCGATCTGACGCGGGCTGTAAGTGGAGGCGGCCATGGCGGCTGCGGCCATCGAGATCATCATGACGCCGTTGACGATGCCCTCCGACGCAGTGAAGACGCGGCCGCGCAGACGGTCCGGAACATGAAGCAGCAGCATCGTGCGGTTCATCACGGAGTTCATCGCGACGCAGAGGCGCGACAGGAAGATCCATGCTGCCGCCTGCCAGAGCGACGGGGCGATGCTGAAGAGCATGTAGAACAGGCCGTGAAAGAGGAAGGTGACGGTGACCGTGTGCTTGTAGAGGCGGAAATTGATGTGGCCTTCCCACCGGCGTGCGGCGAGTCCTCCGGCGACGAGTCCGAGTCCGGCGAACCCCCAGAGAATGCCCGTGCCCGACGGGCCGCGGCCAAACACGGATTCTCCGAACAGGGTGAACAGGATCTGCGCGGCGCCGCCGCCGGTGGCCCATCCCGCGCCAAGGAGCAGGATGCCCAGGATCAGCGGATGAGCGCCGATGTAGCGGACGCCCTCGTGGAATTCTTCCCATCCCGAGCTGGGCCTCCGCTGCGCCGGCGCAGCCGATTGCGCGGCGAAGCCCCCCGGGACGGTCAGCGAACGGATGGCCCAGGCGCTCCACAGGAAGCTGGCAGCGTTGATCAGGAAAGCACCCCGGTAGCCGAGCCAGCTTGTGCTGAATCCTCCCAGCATGGTTCCGGCGGCGACGGTGAGCCAGCCGGTGGTCTGGGTAAGCGCGTTGGCCGAATGGAGATCCTCGCGGCTGACAAGGCGGGGAAGGATTGCGGCGCGGCCGCTGTTGAAGAATGGCGCGGCGAACGTGAGCAGCGCGCTGAGAAGATAAAGCAGCCAGGTTTTCGGATAGACAAGCAGCAGCAGATGCGCAATGGCGACCGCGGCGCGGAAGAGGTCGGAGGCGATCATCACGCGGCGGCGGTCCAGACGGTCGAGCAGCACCCCGGCGAGAGGCGCCGCCAGCAGCGCGGGGGCGACGCGCGCGAGCATGGCGCCGCCAACGGTGGCGCCGCTCCCAGTCAGATGAAGCGCCATCGAGAGGACGGCGATGGAGTTGAAGTGGTCGCCGATTTCGCTGACCACCTGGCCGAGCCAGAGGTTTCGGTAATTCCGGTTCCGGCTCAGAAGTGCCGCAAAGCCGCTCACTCCTATCAATTAGACAGGCCTGGAGGCGGCGAACTCAAATGCAGGACGCGCGGCGGAGATCACGGCTTCCTGAATCTGGCGTCGTCGATCTCGGCGTTGGCCTTGATTTCCGAGAAGCGCATGATGATATCGCCGAACGGCATGATCTGTTTCATCATGTAGGGCGCCTTCATGCCCGTGCCGGGCACTTCCCGGTAATCGCTGAACTCGGTGGTGATCTCGGCCTCGCCCTGATCGGTGAAGCGGACGCCCGAAGTTCTCAGCAGCTGGAACGTCTCGGCGTCGAACCAGGCTTTCACTGGGCTTCCCTTCTCAGGCGTCATCACGACGGCCCAGGCCTCGCGTCCGCCCGCTTTCTCCCGTCCCTTGACGTCGATCTTCGGCTAGATCTGCCTGAAGTGAAGAGCGGCATGCAGAATGGAGTCGCGCTTCATGTCCTCGAGCATCTGGCCGCTGGCGTCGACCGAGCCCATGGGGCTGACGCTGAAGCCGCGCTCGCCATCGAAGCCCTGGTAGATTTCTCCAAAGCCATCAACGTTGATGACTGCCACCCGCTTGTTGGGAGCCTTGGCGTAAACGTTGATGGTTCCGGAAGCACCCATGGCCGGCAGCTCGAATGAGCCCGTCATGACCATGGATTTCACTTTCTCAAGGGCCTCGCGGCCGCCGAGAGCGGCGATGTGTTTCTCGATGAGTTCGTCAGGCGAGATGGTTTCCTGGGCGGCGGCGGGCGCCGCGAAGGTCAAAAGGCCGAGGGCAAAAAAAGGAAGCATGCGTTCAACTGACCTCCTGGACAACGCATATTCTCTCATACCGGCCCGCCATGCTTTGCGCGAAGGCGCTGCGCCTCATCAGGGCTGGTTTTCGCGCCGGCGGGCCGCCAGCGAGTCAAAGAGGCGGAAATAGCGGTCCAGCATGACCTGCTCGGAGTACTCCTCGAAAACGCGCCGGCGTGCTGCTTCGCCGATGCTGCGGCGCGTTTCCGGCGATTCGAGCAGACGGATGACGGCCGCGGCGAAGCCCTCGATGTCGCCCGGCTGGCACAGCAAACCGGTTTCGCCATCGATGATGACCTCGGGGATGCTGCCGACTCGCGAGGCCACGACGCACCGGCCGAAACTCTGGGCTTCGAAGACGATGAGCGGCATTCCGTCCAGGTGAGATGGAACGACGGCGACATCACAGGCGGCGATCCACGGTCGGACGTCCGGGACGAAACCGGGAGTGAAAACAACGCGGGTCAGCCGGCGGCGGCGGATCTCCTTCTCGACGGCTTCCTGCTCAGGCCCTTCTCCCGTCATGATGAAACGCGTTTCGGGGGCTTTTTCGTGAACGGCTGCGGCGATGCGGATAAAATCGAGCGGCGCCTTCTCCGGAGAGAGCCGTCCGAAAAACCCGACGAGTGGCCTGTTCTCGAATCCCGGCGGCAGAGGGGGGCTGGCCGTAGCCCCGCCCTCCGGCAGGCGGACGCCGTGCGGGATGACTGCCACGCGCTCCTCCGGCTCGCCGAATTCTTCACGCAGACGGCGTCCGATGCGCTCTCCGGGAACGATGGTGCAGTCGATCCAGCGGGCCGTTGCCCGGTTCGTATGGAAGTGAACCTCGTCGTTGAAAAGCTGGTCGACGACGGCGATTTGCGGGAATTCCTGCCGGATCTGCGGCAGCAGTTGATACATCAGGTCGCATCCAGCGAAATAAATGAGGGAAACACGATGTCTGCGCAGGAGGTAATAGATGAAGTCAGCGCGCAATTCTTCGCGATTCCACAGAATTTGAGGAAGGTCAAAGACGTGCGGTGTCACGCGCCGCAGCACGTCCAGTCGGTCGGGTGATGCCGAACTGAGTTCCAGTGTGGTGACCACGATGACTTTTGTCCCTTGCTCCCGCCAGCGCTTCGCCAGTGCGAGGAAGATCTTTTCGGCGCCGCCTTCGGTAAAGAAGGGCAGGGCCATGAGGACGGCGGGCTGAGTCGAGGGATCCTCGAGGCTGGTCCAGGAAACGCGCGGAACCTCGGGCAGGGGGCGGGCAGGAGGGCGTTCCAGGGCGGCCAGAGAGCGGTTTTCCTCAGCGAGCCTGCGAGCCCAGTCGCTGTAAGAGGCGGTGCGGTGGCGGGAGAGGCTGGAAGACTGGACGCGGTAGCGCATCATGCATGCCCGCATCGCAGCGCCCCGGAAGCCGGCGCCAACCGTGCGGATCCAGAAATCCCAGTCTTCAGGGAGGTGAGCCGAGCCCTTGCCCCAGTCGCGATATCCGCCAGCCGTCTCCCAGATGGTGCGTCGGAAGAGCGCTACGGTCGTGACCTGATTCTCCTGGAAAATGGCGGGCCAGCGCGGGTCGTCCACTCTCCACTCGGCAGAGTCTTCCCCGAACGATTGGAGCGAGGGATAGACGAAGTCGTAATCGCCCAGTTCGGCGAGGAAGATGGCTGTTTCCAGGTAAGTGGGATCAAGCAGGTCGTCGGCGTCGAGGCAGCAGACGTAGCGCCCTTCTGCCCGTGCGATGCCGTAGTTCCGGTTATCTCCGGCAAGGTGAGGCTCGTCCCTGTAGAAGAAGCGGACGCGCGGCAGGTTCGCCCGCTCCAGGCGGCGGACGAGGGAAACACTGGCAGGGTCGGTGGAACCACCCTCGACGACGAGAATCTCAAGGTTGGAGAAGGTCTGCCTCAGGACAGAATGCAGGGCCTCCTCCAGGTACCGGCCGTAGTTAAAACAGGGGATGACGACCGAGATGAGAGGCTCGCAGGGCGGGCCGCCAGACTGGCGGATTTCAGCGGAAAATGCAGGGCCTTCTGCGGCGCGCGCGGACGCAGCGGCGAAGATCCTGCCCTCTGTCTGCCCGAACAGCGCATAGTGAAGCAGGGGATTGATTCCGCGCGCGGCCACGTCGGCATGACGCTTCAGGTAAAAGGCCGTACTGAACCGGGGAGATGGGTCGGTGTTCTCCCAGGCGCCGGCCAGAGCGTAATGAACGTCTGGATGGATTCGGGCTTCAGCGACGTCTGGCCTTGCCGTGGCGTAGGACGAAGGATCGAACAGCGAGTCCCAAAGGGCACGGGCGCGGCGGGACCGGAGGCGACGGACGTACAAAACGAGATTCCGTGCGCCGCGCCAGCCTGCGCGGGGGTGGAGAATCTGCGGGAGAGCCCAGAGAATCGTCCGGATCGAGGAGGCAGGATGGACGGGGGCGCCGGCGGCGGCTTCAGGCGCGGGCGGAGACGAGGGCTCTTCGGAAGCGTCGGGGGACGGCGGTTCTGCTTCGGTGGGGGCGGGTTCTCCGGCTGGCTGACCGGGTTCGGGAGAAGGCGATTCCGTCTCGGCAGCGGCTGCAGAAGCCGCCATGCTTCGGCGGTTCGCCTCCTGGCGCAGCTGGCGCAGGGCCTGGGACCAGAAGGCTTCCTGGCGGCTGGCGAATTCGATGTTTTCAGCAAAAAATCTGGCTTGCAGGTGAAGAACTTCAGCCAGATATTTCTGATATAAACCAAAATGTCTTGCGTGAATGAGAGACGATATCCTGGAATAGCGATGGGGTTTTCTGGTCTCCGAATACATCGAACCAGGCCGGATGCGGTAATCGAACAGCGGCTCCGGCAGCAGCTCCGCTTCCCATCCTTTTTCCAGAATGGAGATCCAGAAGTCCCAGTCCTGCAGGGCCGGCAATGTTTCGCAGTAGCCGCCGGCATCGGCCCAGGCCTCGCGCCGGAAGACGCTGGAAACGACAGCCTCATTGCGGGCGAGCATGCGGGGTAGCCGGGGGCGCGGATAGCGATAGGCGCCTCGGGCTTCATCGAAGAGCTCGTAGAAGCAACTGACGAATCCGGCGCGCGGATTGGCTTCCAGCGCCCGGACGGCCTTCTCCAGATAGGCAGGGCGGAGGCGGTCGTCGGCGTCGAGGCAGCAGATGTAGGGGGCGTGCGTGTTCTGGATGCCGAGGTTGCGGGCGGCTGGCAAACCGCGGTTTTCCGTCCTCAGAACGCGCCAGCCGGCCTTGGCCAGATCGTCCAAGCGGGCGATCGTGTAGGGATCGGTGGAGCCATCGTCAACGATGACGGTCTCGATCTCCTCAAGAGTCTGGTTGCGGACGCTTGAGAGGGATTCGTAGAGGTATTGGCCCAGGTTGTAGCAGGTGATGACGACAGCGGCGCGGGGCTCGGAGGACTCGGGTCTGGCGGGCAGCGGACGAAACCAGATGAGGCGATGCTCGGGGGGAGCATCCGCAGGGATCGCTGTGTCCTGCAGATGGAAGCCAAGGGCAGGGAAGCGGCGGAAGGTCCAGGGTCCGATCGGGGGCAGGTCGTCGCCGAGCAGGGCGCGGATCGTGTGGAGAGCCGAAAGGCGGAACCATGTTGCCCAAACGTCGCCGCCGCCGATCCGCGCCTCCATCGCCCGCCAACTGGAGAAGCGGTACACCGCATCGTCGTTTCTGCGGGCATATGGGAAGCTGCCATCGGGAAGCTGCATGTTCCAGATGGCCCAGAAAGCCCGGGTAAGAGCCCGGCGGATCTCCGGGCGAAGCTCGCCGGTGGCGCGCACAGCGTTGCACAGCAGGTCGATGACATCCATGTCCTCGCACGCGCCGCCGCCAGGGGACGGCGCAAAAAGCCCGTCTTCGTTCTGAAGTTCGAGGCAGGCGTCCACGATCTTCGACCAGGAGCGGACGGGGCGCCGGGCATAGCGGTAAAAGGGGACGAAGTGGTAGGCGCCTGCGGCGGCGTTCAGCAGCGAGGCGCCGCGTTGCGTGCCCCACAGTCCTGTGCGCGAGTCCTGGTGTTCATCGAGCCAGTCGAGGACGTCGTGGTAGCGGTCTGCGGCGGAGGAGTTGCCTTCCCATTGGAGTGAAAAAAGGCATGCGGAAAGCAGGTGCATGATGCGGTTGCTTTCCCGCCACGGATTTTTCCAGTCGAGCTTTTCCAGCCATTCTTTCACTGCGGATTCCGTCGAATAGTCACCGAGGAATCGGAGCGGGTATTTTGGCTTTTGACCCAGGGCGTCCAGGGCATGAAGAGCGAAATAAGTAGTCATGCCGTGAAGGTATTCCTCGTCATGGAGGCCCTGATCCTGGGGAACGGAGGCGGCCAGGGGTTCAAAGAAAAGCCCGGTTGCGGCGTCCTGCGCGGAGAGAAGGGACTCAACGATGGCGCCTCTGGCAGGAAGCTCGACGCCAAGGCCTTCAGCGAGAAGGACGCCAATCGAAGTCGACGTGACCGTTTCCAGCCCGGCGGGGGCGAAGAGGAAACCTGAGGGCGTGGCAACGGTCCCGACCCAGCGTCCAGTGCGGGCGTTCAGCTCCGATTCAGACCAAGTGATGGAGGGCTCGGCGGACGGCTTCGCCAGAACAGAGCCCGTGTAGAGAAACACGGGCGGATCGTCCTGATCATCGATGCGGGAATCGAGCTCCTGGAACGAAGTGGCGAGGAGGCTGCGGATCTCCTGTTCAGAATACTCGACGTCATGCCAAGGGTTGCCTGAGTGGCGTCCGTCTTTTCTGAGCGGAGTCGAGAGCACGAGCACTCCGCCAGGGCGCAAGACGCGGCAGCACTCGGACAGAAAAGCGGCGGCGGCGCGGGCGGGAACGTGCTCGATCGCTTCGAGACAGGTGACGGCGTCGAAAGCAGCGTCAGGGAATGGCAGCTGCTCCATGGCGGCTGCTGCCGCGCGGCTGATGAATCCGAGGCGGCGGCCCTCGGTCAGGGCCTCGATGGAGACGTCGATCCCGGTCAGCGACCGCGGCTGGCCGAGGTCGGCCCAGCCCCAGCCGGTGCCGCAGGCGACGTCGAGCACATCCTTTCCTGATACAAAACGGCTGGCAAATTGGTAGCGTTCGTGCAGGCGATGTTCGTATACCGTGCCCTGGAAACCAGGATCGTCCGGGTGTGCGCGTTCCGCCAAGTTCAGTGAGACCTTCCTGCAGAAATTGAGTCCAGAAGCTTTATTTTCCAACAGGCCGCGCGTAGATGGACGGAGGCTCATGTCATCAGTGCGGCAGGCGGAGGAAGACACGGGCATCCCGGTGTCGGCAGGGTCTGTGTGCAGAAGCAGCGTAGGCCACGGGGCCGCTCGGCGAGGGCGGACGGCGACAACGGCGGGATCCGAAGCGGGCGCTAGAATTCAGTGTGCTTCGGCTTCTGGGAAGAAGTCTTAGTGTTGAGCGGCGAGCGTGATGGGGTGATCCGGCCATGACCGGGCGCGGCGGGATGGCGGCTGCGGTTATCTTCTGTCAGCCTGCTAAAGTCGAGACCAGCTGCCGCCGATGCAAAGAAGGGAGGAGAAGCATGCGGCTCATCATTGTGTCCGTTGCAATGTCCTGTGTGCTGGCGGCGCCGGCGGCGCAGCAATCCCGGATGGGCGATGATCCCTGGCGCTTCGTGCATCCTCAAGCCAGGTGGATTCTGGGCGTGGACTGGGCGCGCGCCCGCAACTCAGCGGCGGCGCAGATTCTGAAAAGACAGTTCGCGCGCGCAGAGAGCCAGGTGAAGACTACCGGCTTCGGACTGAGCGCGGTGGTTTCACTTGACCGGATCATTGCATCCGGCATCAGCATGGACACTGCTGGCGGAGAAGCGCCGCAAGGGCTGTTGGTGGCCATCGAAGGAAAACTGGACCGGGGATTGCTCAAGAAGGAGCTTCCGCCTGGTACAGCAGTCGAGAAGTTCCTGGGAGCGGATCTCTATGTGCCTCCAAAGGCCAATCCCAAGGAGCCGCTCCTGGCGGTTGTCGGCGATAGCCTGATGTTGATGGGGGACCGGCCTGCGCTCAGGCTGGTGCTCTCCGGCAAAAGCGGGGCGCGCGATGCGGAACTGTTCGGGCGTGCGGCGCGGCTGGCCGCTAACGCCGACATCTGGCTGGTTGCGAGCACGCCTCCTGGCTCGCCGGAGAAAGCGCAGCAGGATCCGCTTTCGAATCTCAGGCAGGTGGAATTGGGAGTGAGCCTGCAGGAAGGATTGCGGCTGACGGCCGTGCTGTCTGCCGACAGCGCTGAGTCCGCACAGAACCTCGCGGGGCTGATGCAGTTTGCGGGCGCGTTTGGAGGCAATGGCGCCGCCTCGGATTGGCTGAGGCGGTTGCGGGTGGACCTCAAAGGGCAAGAACTGGCCATGACGCTGGACATTCCCGCCAGGGAGCTGGAAGAGGGAATCGAAGCCGGCAAAGGGATGCTGATGCAGGCCGGACGCCAGGCTTTGGATTCCTGGCTCGGCGCGGAAGCAGGATCTGCACTGGCGGGTGTCAGGCCGGCAGCACGGGGGACGGGAGTGGTGGGCGACGCCGGAGCCGTGGTGACCTTGCCGGCAGCAGTCCCTGAGTCGAAAGTGCGCACGATCCGGATCACGGGGGCCGAGGACGGTCCTAGGGAAATTCAATACACGGTGCCAGGACGTCGGTCCGCCCAGTGATGGGACGACTGAGGTGAACCGGGCGCACACCTTCCGCTCGCGGTGAAGATCACCTGGGGTGGGTGGGCCCTGCGCTACCATCCCCAATGCATTCAATCGGCCAGAGCTGCCTGCTGCCCGGCGGAGAATACACCGAGAGCACTCGGTTGCTCGGTGATGCCCAGCGGCACTCGGTGTGACCGCGCAACAAATTGGCGCCTCCCGTGCCGGGACGCGAGCCAGATCATCCTGCCACCCGTGTTGTGAATGCTCAAGACGGTCGCAAGTGGATTCCGGCTTCGTTGTCATGCGCGGTGACCGCTCGGGAGCGAGACTCATGTCGATCGGATCGCACAGGCTTCTTGACGGTCGCTTGTTTTGTCCGCGACGTTCTCGCCCCGTGGGATTACGGTGGGAGCAGCTCATCTGCTGGAACTATCGGGTTGGCAGAGGCATATAATGGACAAGGAGGTCTGATTCATGCTGAAACTGCTGCGGCTGTTTGTTCCCGTCATTTTCGCCGGAATGGTGGTGCTGCCCGCAATGGGCGCGGGAGATCCCGAAAAAGGCAAGGATCTGTACATGAAGCGCTGCAAGAGCTGCCACGCCGAAGACGGCGCCGGCACGCCCGCCATGCAGAAGAAGTTCGGCGAGAAGCTCCTGCCGCTCGGCGGCAAGGAAGTCCAGGCGATGAAAGACGCCGAGATCACGAGGAAATTCAACGAAGCGGCCAACCATAAGGCTCTGCTCAAGACGCTCCAGCCCGGCGATCTTGAGAACCTCATCGCGTTCATCCGCACCCTCAAGAAGTAGCTGCTCAGCACTGAAAAAAACGGACAGGCCCGCCCGCGGCGAAGAGCCCGGGCGGGCCTTCTGTCCGACCAGCTGCGCCGCCCTGGTCAGGTGTGCGTTTTCCGGCCCGCTCTGGAGAGCGAGGCGCGGGGAGCGGGCCTGCGGCTCGTGGCACACTGGAAGAACACCCGATGAGCCAGTCCACACGCTCACTCAGGCTGCTGTGCGTCGGAGGCGCCCGGCCGAACTTCATGAAACTGGCGCCACTGTGGCGCGCATTGAGTGCTGACAGCCGGTTCCATCCGCTCCTTGTGCACACGGGTCAGCACTATGACCAGCAGATGTCAGGCGCCTTTTTCAGGGATCTGGAGCTTCCCGATCCGGACTATTATCTGGGCGTCGGATCCGGCTCGCATGCGCAGCAGACGGCGGAGATCCTGCGGTGCTTCGAACCGGTGGTTCTCGAGTCGAGTCCCGACGCCGTAGTGGTGGTCGGCGACGTCAATTCGACGCTGGGCTGTTCGCTGGTGGCCGCCAAGCTGTGCGTACCGGTGATTCACGTTGAGGCCGGCCTCCGCAGCTTCGACCGCACAATGCCGGAAGAGATTAACAGGGTTCTGACGGATGCCATCTCGGAGCTGCTGCTGGTCAGCGAACCGAGCGGGCTCGAAAACCTCGCGCGCGAAGGAGTGGATGCCGCCAAGGTGCGTCTGGTGGGCAATTTGATGATTGACTCGCTCCGGATCCACTTCGATCAGGCTCGCCAGTGCCGGATGGCGGAGCGGCTGGGACTGGCGCCGCATTCCTATGGCGTGGTGACCCTGCACCGTCCGGCCAATGTCGACGATCCAGCGGCGCTCGCGGGCATTCTCAGCGCTCTGGAAGTCGTCGCATCCGAACTGCCGCTCGTGTTTCCCGTCCATCCCAGAACGCGGACCAGGCTGGGAAGCTCCGCCGGCACTGACAGCGGCAGGATTCGTTTGCTGGAGCCTCTGTCGTACCTCGAATTCCTCAGCCTGATGGGGGAGGCTGCCGCCGTATTCACCGATTCGGGCGGCATCCAGGAGGAAACGACGGTCCTCGGCATCCCCTGTTTCACGCTGCGAGACAACACGGAGCGGCCCATCACTCTCGCTCAGGGCACCAACGTGCTCGCCGGCACCACGAGGGAATCGATTATTTCTGCCTGGACGAGGCACGGACTCCGCCGTCCGGGGGCGCGTACGCCCGATCTGTGGGACGGTCAGGCGGCCGCGCGGTGCGTCGCGGCCATCGGGGAGCGTTTTCTGCAAAGAAGCTGAACGCGCCTGCACAGGGCCCACGCTGAGGAGCGGTCCCGCGCGGCCTGAGGCTCAACGCCCTGCGCCGGTGATCTGGACAAGCGGCGGGCGGGTCTGGGCTTCCAGAGAGCGGCGCGGATCCGGCAGCGTCTGCGGGCCGCGCCAGAAATCGAAGTACGACGTGTAGTGTACGCAGCTGATCGTGCAGTGGGGGGCGCAATCCTTTTCGGTGATGTACTCGCGCCGGAAATCGTCCAGCGTGTATTCAGCCAGCGGCTTGGCTGGATAGCCGCGCTGCTGCGAGCAGTAGTGAACGAGCCCGTCCTCGCAGATGTACAGATAACGCGCGCCGGCGCGGCAACGCCACCGGTTCGGCAGACCTTTGGCGATGTTTTCCTGGAAAAAGCTCAGCTGCGAGTAGTTCCGCTTCTCCAGCGCCTTCACCTGGATGTAAATGTCACGCTCGCGGTCGCTGAGGGGCTTCAGCTGCCCCGTATGGTCGTGGATGATGCCGATCGTGGAGCTGAACCCGAGCTCGATGGCCCGCTTCGCGATCACCAAAGCGTCTTCTGGATGCCGCACGCCGCCGCCGACAACGGAGTTGATATTGACGTGGAACAGGGCGTGCTTCGCCAGAAGCTGAAGCTTCTTGTCCAGCACTTTGAGGCTCTTCTTCGACACATCATCCGGCATGACGTTGTCAATGGAGATCTGCATGTGATCCAGCCCGGCGCGGTTCAGGCGCTCGATGCGTTCGCTCGTCAGCAGATACCCATTCGTGATCAGTCCGGAGATGGCGCCATTGCGGCGGATGCGGGTGATGATCTGGTCGAGGTCCGGGTGCAGCAGCGGCTCGCCGCCGCTGATCGTGATGATGGAGGTGCCGAGGCGCCCGAGCGTGTCGATGCGCTCGAACATCACCTCCGTATCGACCGGGCGGGAGACGTCGTCATACTCGTTGCAGTAGGCGCAAGACAGGTTGCAGCGGCGAATCGGGACGATGTGGGCCATGACGGGGTGCTCGACATGGATCGCACCCCAGGCGATCATCTTCAGTTCGCGCAGTCTACGCTTGAGTGCTGCCCAGTCTCGGCGGGCGCGGAAACCGTGATCCGGCATGAACTACCTGCTATTATCTCCGACGCCCGCACCCCTGCGGAAGATTCAGGGTTCAACGGGGAACGTGGGGGCCCGAACGGCGAAAAAAAGGCGTTGAATGGAGCGTCACTGTTTCTTCGCCGGAGGCTTGGGCGGCTCGGGCGCAGGCTCGTCGACCCCCTCATAGGTGATGATGGTCTCTGCCTTGAACTGCTTGTAGTCGCGATAGGTGATCACCAGCTTGATCGGAATGGCGCCCGACTCGAAGTTGAGCACGTCGTTGGAGACTGTGTACGTGGGAAACCAGTATTTCCCGTCGATCTGTTCGCGCCAGGTTTCGAATTTGGGGAACCGCTGCCCGGCGACGCGCTTGCCCGTGCCGACGCCGCGCCCGTACGTCTTGACGATCTGCAGATCCCGGTCGTCCACCCACACGATGCCCGCAAAGTATCGCTGTCCTTCAACCATCGTCTTCGGCTTCACCGCGAAGACATAGCAGCCGATCTCGTCGATCGTCTCGCGGCCCAGGTACCGCACGCGGTAGTTCGGCAGATCTTTCAGCGTGAAGACGAACGGCTGCACGTTCCGCATGTCCTGCTCGTCCTCCGGCGTGAAGATGATGTTGCGCAGCGTGTTCATGGGCGCGTACGTCACGCGCTCGATCCGCTTGCCGCTCTTGTCGAACAGGACGTCGGCCTCCATCTCAAGCTTGCCCACAGGCCGGCGGTCCGGGCTGAGTTCGTCGAACCGGTAGCGCTGGCGCCAGGTGTAGTTTTCCCGTGCGCGCGCAAACTCCGTTTCCTTCTCGGCCATCTTCTGGATGATGCGCTCGATCTCGTCCGGGCTGGGATCCGGCGCCGTTTGCGGCATCGCAGGAACCACAGCGGCAAGCGCGGCTGCCAACAGGAGCTTCATGGACGGTCCCTCACTGCTCGTAGATGCGTCCGGCGGCGGACGCGTTGCGCACCTCAGCCGAGCAGCTGCTTCGCAATCGTCAGCAGCTGCATGTTGGTCGTCCCCTCGTAGATCCGGCCGATCTTGGAGTCTCGGAACAGCTTCTCGACCGGGTAATCTCGCGTGAAACCGGCGCCGCCGAAGATCTCGATGGCGCGGGAAGCTGCCGTTTCGGCAATCTCTGAGGCCCAATACTTGGCCATGGCGGCTTCCTTGACGAAATCGAGCCCCGCCTCGCGCCGGCGGGCGGCATTGTAGACCAGCAGCCGGGCGGTTTCCAGATCCGTGGCCATCCGGGCCAGATCCATCCGCACGGCCTGAAACTCGGCGATCGGGCGGCCGAACTGCTTCCGCTGCTTCGCGTATTCGATGGCGTGCTCGAGCGCCGCCGCCGCCAGCCCGGTCATCTGCGCTGCAATGCCGATGCGGCCCACGTTGAGGGTCTCGATGGCGATCCTGTAGCCCTGACCGGGCTGCCCGAGCACCGCACTGGCGGGCACCCGCACGTCATCGAGGATCAGCTCGCAGGTGGACGAAGCGCGGATGCCGAGCTTGTCTTCCTTGCGGCCGATCTGCAGCCCTGCCGCCTCGCGCCCGATGAGGAAGCACGTGATGCCGCGGTATCCTGCCTCAGGGTTGGAGTTAGCGAACACGAGAAACAGCCCCGCTTCCGCCGCGTTGGTGATCCACAGCTTCCGTCCCGTCAACCGGAAGCCGTCTCCATCGGGAACGGCGCGGGCGGCGAGGGCGAACGCGTCCGAGCCGGCGCCGGCTTCGCTGAGCGCGAACGCGCCCAGAGTGTCCGCAGCCAGCTGGGGCAGCCACCTGCGCTTCTGTTCCTCCGTGCCCCACTGCATGAGGGCGAAGTTCACCAGCGTGTTCTGGACATCCACGACAACCGCCACTGCAGGGTCGGCTTTGGCGATCTCTTCAATGGCGAGCAGCGCCTGCGTGAAGGTGCCCCCCTGCCCGCCGTATTCTTCCGGGATTTCAATGCCCATCAGGCCCATCTCGAAAAGCTGACGCAAGAGGTCGGCGTCGAGCTTGCCGGCTTCATCCATGGCCTGCGCGCGCGGGGCGATCTCTTTCCGTGCAAATCCCGCGACGGCGGAGCGGAACAGGGCGTCCTCTTCGCTGGAAACGAGCAGGGGCGTGTGCGCGCCGCTGATGGTCGGCTCGCGATTCGGCATGCCATCATTAAACCATGCCGTCATCGTTCCTCCCCGACTGGAAGTCGATTGCGGAAGCCCAGAATGTGGAGCTGCCGGAAACGTCGCTGCGGCGGCTGGAAGCGCTGTCGCGCACGATGCTCGGATTGCGCGGGATGCTTGACTGGGGCGAAGAACCGGCGGAGGTGTTCCGCGTGGATCTCCCGCAATCGGAGCCGCGGCCATGACGCTGATGGAGGCCGCCGCAGCGCTGCGGCAGCGACAGGTGAGCTCCGTCGAGCTGACGCTGGAATGCCTGGCGCGGATCGAAAAATGGAATCCGGAACTGAACGCCTTCCTGACGGTCACCGCCGACGTGGCGCTGGAGCAGGCCCGCAGGGCGGACGCCGAGAGGGCCTCCGGCCTCGACCGCGGTCCGCTGCACGGAATTCCCATTGCGCACAAGGACCTGTTCTGCACGCGCGGCATCCGCACGACGGGAGGTTCGAAAACGTTCGCCGGGTACGTGCCCGAGTTCGACGCCACTGTCGTCGAGCGGCTGGCCAATGCGGGCGCGGTGATGCTCGGAAAGACGAATCTCCACGAGCACGCCTACGGAATCACGTCGGAGAACCCCCACTACGGCGCGGTGCGCAATCCGTGGGACCCGGAGCGCAGCCCGGGCGGCTCGTCCGGCGGCAGCGGCGTAGCGGTGGCCACGGGGATGGCCCTCGCTGCCACGGGCACGGACACCGGAGGCAGCATCCGCGTGCCGGCGTCGTGGTGCGGCATCACCGGGCTCAAGCCTACCTTCGGGCGCGTGTCGAAACACGGTGTCCTGCCGCTGGGCTACACGCTCGACCATCCGGGACCGATGGCGCTCACTGTGCGGGACACGGCGCTGCTCTTTGAAGCGATGGCGGGGTTCGACCCGAAGGACCCCAGCTCCGTGGACCGTCCCGTGCCCCGCTGCCTGCCCGAGAACGGCGAGCTGTCGCTGCGCGGCGTCAGGATTGGACTGCCGCGCAATTTCTTTTTCGACCGAATCGACAAAGAAGTCGACGGCGCGGTGTACTTCATGGCCTACACCGCGGAGGATCTGGGCGCCGAGCTGCAGCGCGTGCAGGTTCCCGACGGCGAGCAGCTGAATACGCTGGCGCACATCACGCTGCTGTCCGAGGCGGCGGCCGTCCACGAGCCGTACTTGCGCAAGCGCCGCAAGAGCTATGGCGACGACGTGCGCACGCTGCTCGACATGGGCCGCGTGATCCCGGCTGTCGATTACCTGCAGGCGCAGCGGTTGCGGAAGCGAATTCTTGGCGTGTATCTCGACATCCTCAGGCGCGTGGACGCGCTGCTGGTGCCCGCCACGCCAATGACGGCGCCGCGGATCGGACAGAAGCAGGTGGAGATTCGCGGCGAGATGGAAGACACGCGAATCGCCGCCACGCGTCTGCTCCGCGGCTTTAATCTTCTGGGGTTGCCGGTTCTGTCGATGCCGGCTGGATACTCTTCGGATGGACTGCCGATCGGAATGCAGCTGGTCGGACGGCCCTGGGACGAACCTCTGCTGCTGCGCATCGGGGCGGCGCTGGAAGACCGCACACGGCTCCGCCGCCGGCCGCCGCGCTTCAGCTGAAAGAAGTTGCGTTCCTGCACCCGGGCGCGTCCCGGGCTCATCCAACCAGTCATGAAGTGGTCTGCTCTGGGCAGCCTGTTTCTCGCCATGAACCTGAACGCAAGCGCAGCGCAATTTCCCGAGCCTCCCATCGATGAGAAGCCCGCGCCGGGGCTGAAGAAGGCCGTGCTGGCCGGGGGCTGCTTCTGGTGCACCGAGGCCGTGTTCGAGCTGATCGAAGGCGTCAAGGACGTCGTCTCCGGATACTCCGGCGGCTCGAAGGAGACCGCCAATTACCGCCGCGTCTCCATGGGCGACACCGGCCACGCTGAAGCCATCGAAATCACATACGACTCTTCCGTGGTGACCTTCGGCCAGCTCCTGCGCGTGTTTTTTGAAGTGGCCCACGACCCCACGCAGCTCAACCGGCAAGGGCCCGATATCGGGCCGCAGTACCGGTCTGCGATCTTCTACCTGAACGACGAGCAGAAGCGGATCGCCGAGGCGTACATCCGGACGTTGAACGAGGCCAAAGTGTTCCGCTCAAAAATCGTCACCGAGCTGGCGCCGTTCAAGGCGTTTTATCCCGCCGAGGACTACCATCAGGATTACGCTGCGAACAATCCCGGCAACCCGTATATCTACTTCAATGCCGTTCCAAAGGTCGAAAAACTGAAAAAAGCCTGCCCCCGGCTGGTGCGCGGCGGCAAGAAATCATGATCGGGTTCTTCGGGAAAAAGCGGATGAAAATCGCGGAATTCGATGACACGGGCCGTTTCCTCGGTTACGCCGAGGTCGAGCCCGTGAGGAAGAAGGACGAGGACTGGCGGAAGGAACTGGCCCCCGGCGTCTGCTTCGTGACGCGCAACAAAGGGACGGAACCACCCTTCACGGGGGCGTACTGGGACAACCACGCGGACGGGATCTACCGTTGCGCCTGCTGCGGCACGGCTCTGTTCGACTCGACGGCAAAGTTCGATTCGGGCACCGGCTGGCCGAGTTTCTTCCAGCCGCTGGATCCCGTCAACCTCCGCACCGAGAAAGATTTCTCTTACGGCATGGTCCGCGTGGAAGTGCTCTGCGCCCGCTGCGACGCCCATCTGGGACACGTCTTCCCCGACGGACCGCCGCCGACCGGGCTCCGCTACTGCATGAACTCGGCGGCCCTCCGCTTCGTCCCTCGTCCTTCGTCAGCCTGAAGCCGCACGCGGCGCGCAGATCCGGTATAGTGTGCGGCGGAGGGAATCCGGATGAACCGCCGCACCTTCCTGGCCGCCGGCAGCGCGTCCCTGGCCGCCCAGGCAGCCCCGGAATATGACCCCGTCATGCAGGCGGGCGTGTACGTCTGGACGCAACACTACTCGCGGCAGGGCAGGCGCGCGCAGGATCATATCCCGGATATCTGCGCGGCATTCGCGCGCGCCGGCTACCGCGACGTGGAGCTGATGAGCCAGTTTTTCGAACCCGGCCGGGACCAGATCACGTTCCGCGCCCTGGAATCTGCGGGTCTGAAATGCTCCACCGTCTACAATGGCGGCCCCATGCACACGCGCGATTCGGCCCGGCAGACGATCGCGGCGACGGTCGAGCTGGCGCAGAGGATCCAGCGGCACAGGCCGCTCGATGCGGTTGTTTTCAACCCGAATCCCGTCGGCCGCTCCAAGACGGATGAAGAGCTGAAAGTGCAGGCCGAGGCGCTGGAGACTCTGGGCTGGGCGCTGTGGAATTCCGGTGTGCGGCTCATGCTTCACCAGCATGCGCCGGAGTTGGCTGAGAACGGGCGCGAATGGCGTTTCATGCTGGCCAACACGGACCGCCGTTACATGAGGGTGTGCCTGGACACACACTGGGTCTACCGGGCCGGGCTCGATGTCATGACCATCCTGAAAGAGTGCGGGACGAGGCTCTACGGCCTGCACGTGCGCAACTCGAAAGGCGGCGTGTGGACGGAAGAGTTTGGCGACGGCGACATCGATTACCGGGCGGTGGCCCGGCATCTGCGCTCGACGGGCTTCACCGGGTATCTCTCGGTGGAACTGGCTTACGACAAGGAAACGCAGATCACCCGGCCGCTGGAAGAGAGCCTGCGCCGCAGCCGCGAATATGCCGGGAGAATCTTCGGCATCGCCTCCCAGTAAACTGGAGGCATGCGAAAGCTGACCAGCATTGTTTTGCTCTCCATGGCGCTGGCGGCGACCCTGCTGGCGCAGAAGAGCGGAATTTACAAGGAAGATCTCGACCCGAGTTGCAAGCCCTGCGAGGACTTCTGGCGCTATGCAGCGGGGGGATGGCTGGACCGCAACCCGATTCCGGCGCGGCAGGCCCGGTGGGGCACGATGTCGGTGATGACCGAGCGCAACCGCGAGCGCCTCAAGACCATCCTGGAAGAGGCCGCGGCCGCAGGGCCGGGCGCGCCTGCCCACGTGAAGCAGATCGGCGATCTGTATGCCGCCTGCATGGACACCGCCGCGCTCGACGCGCGCGGACTCGAGCCCGTCCGGCCCGTGCTGGACAGGATCAGCGCGGTATCGGATCTGAACGGACTGCGCGCGCTTCTGGTGGAATTCCAGATGAACGGCCTTTCGCCGGGGATGCTCGTCGCGCTGCCGGACCTCAAAAACAGCAAACAAATGATCGCCAACATCGGAACTGGCGGCATTTCCCTTCCGGATCGCGACTACTATTTCCGTGACGATCCCCGCTCGCAGAAGATCCGGGAAGAGTTCGTGAAACACGTCGAGCAGATGTTCGTCCTGCTCGGCGAACCTCAGGACAAAGCTGCTGCGGCGGCGCAGAAGGTCATGGCGTTTGAAAAAGAACTCGCCGGCGCCATGCTGACCAACGTGCAGCGCCGCGACCCCTACGCGCGCTATCACAAGATGGACCTGGCGGGCGTGAACGCGCTGACCCCGGACTTTGACTGGAAAGCGGTGTACCGCCTGTTCAGCCTTCCTGAATCGACGCCGGTCAACGTAAGCGAGCCCGAGTTCCTCAGGAAGCTGAACGCGCAGCTGACCTCCGTGCCTCTGGAAGACTGGAAAACATGGCTCCGCTGGCGCGCGGTGAAGACGGCCGCCGGCATGCTCTCGAAGCCCTTCCGCGATGAGGATTTCCGGTTCTCGAGCACCGTTCTCACGGGCGTCCGAGAGCCGCTGCCGCGGTGGCAGGAGTGCGCCAACACGGTGGACCGCACTCTTGGCGATGCGCTGGGCCGCGAATTCGTGGCGCGGTATTTTCCGCCCGAAGCAACGAAGCGCATGACGGAACTCGTGGAAAATCTCCGGGCCACGCTCAGGGAAGAGTTGGAAAAAGCCGGCTGGCTGACGCCTGAGACCAAGAAAAACGCGGTGGCCAAACTCAACGCCTTTTATGCCAAAATCGGCTACCCGGACCGCTGGCGGGACTATTCGCAGGTCTCCATCCGCCGGGACCGCTTCTTCGAAAGCGTGCGCTCGGCAATGGAATCCAACCGGAAATATCAGATCTCCAAGATCGGCAAGCCTATCGACCGCAACGACTGGGGCATGACGCCCCCCACCGTCAACGCCTACTACAACCCGACGATGAACGAGATCGCGTTCCCGGCTGGCATCCTGCAGCCCCCGCTGTTCGACCTTGAGGCCGACGATGCCGTGAATTACGGGGCCATCGGGGCCGTGATCGGGCACGAGATGGGCCATGGCTTCGACGATCAGGGCTCGAAATATGATGCCGATGGAAACCTGCGCGAGTGGTGGACTCCCGAGGACCGCAGGAAATTCGAGGAGCGCACGGCCTGCGTGATTGATCAATACAACAATCTGGACGTGGGGGAAGGCCTGCGCCACAACGGCAAGCTCGTGGTCGGCGAAGCGCTGGGCGACCTGGGCGGACTCACGCTGGCCTACCGGGCTTACAAGCGCTCACTCAAGGGCAAGGAGGGGCCGGTGCTGGATGGCTTCACCGCCGATCAGCGTTTCTTCCTCGCGTTCGCCCGGACATGGGCGATGGTTGATCGTCCCGAAGCGGCGCGCCTGCGGCTGAACACGGATCCGCATCCGCTGCCGCGTTTCCGGGCGATCGGCACGTTGCAGAACATGCCCGAATTCCACAAGGCATTCGGGTGCAAACCGGGCGATCCCATGGTTCGCCCTCCGGAGAAACAATGCAAGCTCTGGTAATCCTCGTCATGCTCTGCCTCGCGGCGGCGGGGCAGACCTTCACGGTCACCCTGCCCCCCGCCCGGGCGGACAGGCCGCTCGACGGCCGTCTGCTTCTGCTGCTGTCGACCGACCCGTCGGCCGAGCCGCGCTTCCAGATCACCGACGGGCCAAGAACGCAGATCGTCTTCGGAATGGACGTTGAAGGCTGGCGCCCCGGAACCACGCTGACATTCCGTCCGGACACGCCGGGCTACCCATATGAGCGCCTCGGCGATCTGCGGCCGGGCAATTACCATGTTCAGGCAGTTCTCGACATCTACGACACATACAGGCTGAAAGACGGCCGCGTGCTCAAGCTGCCGGTGGATCGGGGCGAAGGGCGGCAGTGGAACCGTGCGCCTGGCAACCTGTACTCAAAACCGCGCCAGGTGGCCGTGTCCCGCACGGCGAAAGTGGCCGTGACGCTCGACGAGGCGATGCCACCGATCGAGCCGCCGAAGGACACGAAGTACATCCGCCACATCCGCATCCAGAGCCGCCTGCTCAGTGAATTCTGGGGCCGTCCTGTCTATCTCGGCGCCCACGTGCTCCTGCCGCATGGATTCGACGAGCACCCGGAGGCGCGCTACCCGCTGATGATTTTTCACGGGCATTTTCCCCACGATTTCGACGGCTTCCGGACGGAGCCCCCGGATCCGGACCTGAAGCCCGATTACAGCGAGCGCTTCCGGCTGCACGGTTACAACCGCATCCAGCAGCAGGAAGCGTACGATTTTTACAAAAAATGGATTTCTCCCGGTTTTCCGCGGTTCCTCGTCGTCGAAATCCAGCATGCCAACCCGTATTATGACGACTCCTATGCCGTGAATTCCGCCAACCTGGGCCCGTACGGAGACGCCATCATGCGGGAGCTGGTGCCGGAGATCGAACGCCGGTTCCGCGGCGTCGGCGAGGGATGGGCCCGCTTCACGTACGGCGGCTCGACCGGCGGCTGGGAAGCGCTGGCAGCCCAGATCTTTTATCCGGACGACTTCAATGGCACGTTCGCAGCCTGCCCGGATCCGATCGATTTCCGCGCCTACACGCTGGTCAACATCTACGAAGACCGGAACGCGTATTACGTCGAAGGCCCCCATCTGCGCGTTCCGCGTCCCGGCAAGAGAAACTGGCTGGGCGAAGTGTCCATCACTCTCGAGCAGATGAACCGGATGGAGCTGGCGCTGGGCACGAAATCGCGCAGCGGGCAGCAGTTCGACATCTGGGAAGCCGTCTATTCCCCCGTCGGCCCAGACGGCTACCCGGCGCGGATCTTCGACAAAATCACGGGCGTCATCGACAGAAAAGTGGCCGAATATTGGCGCGAGAATTACGATTTGCGCCACATCCTCGAACGCGATTGGGCCAGGCTGGGCCAAAAACTGCGCGGCAAGATCCACATCTACGTGGGCGACATGGACAACTACTACCTGAACAATGCCGTGTACCTGATGGAAGAGACGCTGAAGAAGCTGAAGGATCCCCCCGCCGACGCCACAGTCGCCTACGGGGACCGCTTCGAGCACTGCTGGAACGGCGACCCGAACCTGCCCAACGCAATCAGCCGTCTCCGCTACAACACCATGTACCTGCCGCGCATTCTGGAGCGGATCGAGAAGAACCACCCGCCAGGAGCGGACCTCAGGAGCTGGAGGTATTAGTCCTCTCGCCGCGTGATCCGCTCCAGGAGAATCTCCTGCCTCGCCTGAGCACAGCCGTGGCTGTAGCGGCTGCGCGCTGCTCGGCGCCTGACCTCTGGATCAGGGAAGCTTCTCCGTAAGAGTGACAGGTTCGCTCAGGCGGAACGTCAGGCGGGTTTCGCTGGGCAGCTCGGCCGGTTTGCCGCGCGTGGCCATGGCGCCGCCGGCCCCGGCTGCACCGCCGATTGCCGCGCCGATCGCCGCACCGCGGCCTCCGCCCGCAATGGCGCCAATGGCGGCGCCGATGCCTGCGGCGACTCCTGCCTTCGCGACATCGCCCTTCACGCCGCTCTCGGCTTCATGACGGAAAGGATCCGTGCGAATCTCCACTTTCTGGCCGTCCGATGTGCTGAGCTCATCCAACTGAAGAGTCAGAGCAGCTCGGCCCTTCACGCGGCCGGATCCCGTAGCCTCCACGACGCGGCCGCGGACGAGAGCGCCCCGTTCGGCGATGACCAGTCCCTCCACGATCAGTGGCGCATCAAGCGTCGCGAAAAACGCATCATGCGCGGAGTGACGCTCCGTGCTCAGCGCATCGCGCAGGCGCACAGGAATCAACGTGCCCGCAGGCACGGTCACCGTTCGCGGCTCGCGTTTGGGAGGAGCAGGCTTCTCGATCACAGCAGGTTTCGCGGGTTCGGCCGCTGGTTGCGGCTCGGACGCCTGAGGCGGAAACACGCGCACATCCTGAGCCACGGGCGCCGGAGCGGGCTGAACCGGCATGGATGCCTGCGCCATTTCCACTGGCCGGGGCTCCTGCCGCGCCGGTTCGGCCTGTGCGGCTTGACGGACAGGAGCACTGCGTTTGACCGCCGCGCGCGCGGGTTCAGCCGTCCGCCTGGGAGCCGGCGCAGGGGCCTTCGGCTCTTCGACGGCCCGGCCTACTTCCTGCGCTTCAGAAGCTGGAGGCAGAGCCTGATCGGGTGCGACAGCCCGCACCAGGGGCGCAGGCTCCGGCGCTGGGGCCGGGCGGTCCTTCAGGCCAAGGTAGACCACGGTTCCCACGGCGATGCCTCCGGCGAGGAACGCCAGACCAAGTTTGTGCCACATCTCCCTGATCCTCACCCGCTTTGGACGCACCCGCATACTCCCGTGTTTCGGCGAAAGCGGTCGCGGCCGGTAAAATGGAAGGGAATGGTTGAGTTTCCCGCAGAACTCCGCATCGGCTCCGTGCGGATCCAGCCGGCCACGGTGCTGGCGCCCATGGCGGGCGTCACCGACACTGTTTTCCGCCGCCTGATCCGCGCCCAGGGCGGCTGCGGCCTGCTGATGACGGAATTCACCAGCTCGCATGGCGTGGTGGCCACGCGGCGCCATCCGAACCGCAAGCGGCTCCAGAGCTTCCACTACCTCTATTTCGAGCCCGACGAGCACCCGATCACGGCCCAGTTGTTCGGTTCGGATCCCGAAGTGCTTGCCGAGGCGGCGCGCATCTGCGAGGATTCAGGCTTCGACGCCGTCGACATCAATTTTGGCTGCCCTGTCAAGAAAGTCGTCAAGTGCAACGGCGGCAGCGGGCTGCTGCGAAACCTGCCTCTGATCGAGACCATCCTGAAGACTGTCCGCGCGGCCATCCGCATTCCGCTCACCCTGAAGACCCGCGCCGGCTGGAACGATTGCGAGCTGGTCCACGTTCAGGTGGCGCGCATCGCCGAGGACTGCGGCGTCCAGGCTATCGCCCTGCACCCGCGCACGCGCGAACAGGGCTACAGCGGCAGGGCGGACTGGACCCGCATCGCCGAAGTGAAGGCCGCCGTAAAGATCCCCGTCATCGGCAACGGCGACATCGTGACTCCCCAGGACGCCGTGCGCATGGTTCGCGAGACCGGCTGCCACGCCGTGATGATCGGCCGCGCCGCCGCGTCCAACCCGTGGATCTTCCGCCAGATTTCGGAGTACCTCGCCTCGGGGACGTATTTCCAGCCCACGGAAGAAGACCGCTGGCGCATCATGCACACGTATTACTCGATGCTGATCGAGCATGAGTCGCTGGACTCTGTGGGCAAGATGAAACAGTTCGCCACCTACTTCACGCACGGCGTGCGCAACGGCTCGAAACTCCGCACAGCCATCTACCATGCCAGGGAAGCGCGTGAAATCCTCTCGCTCGTCGACCGCTTCTTCGAAGGCGAACTCAGCCGGAGCGCCGGGCACGGCGAGGCCGAGGCGCCCGCCGCCTGAAAAGCCGATGAAGAAGGTTCTGGCCGTCAGCGATGGCAGCTGCTTGGGCAATCCCGGACCCGGCGGCTGGGCGTACATCCTGCGCTACGGGGAGCGCTCGAAGGAACAGTCCGGCGGCGAGCCGCACACGACCAACAACCGCATGGAGCTCACCGCCGCGCTGCGCGCGCTCCAGGCTCTGAGGGAGCCATGCGAGGTCGAGTTCGTCACCGATTCTCAATACCTCAAGAACGGCGTCGAGAGCTGGATGCCGCGCTGGAAGCGCAACGGATGGAAGACCGCGGAGAAGAAGCCGGTCCTCAACCAGGACCTCTGGCAGGCGCTCGACGAGGAACTCAAACGGCACCGCGTGCGGTGGGCGTGGACCAAGGGCCATGCCACGCACGACGACAACAACCGCTGCGATGAACTGGCGCGCGCCGCGGCGGAGCAGCAGCGCATTGCGCGCGGATGACACGCGCATGAACGCTCCGCTACGATAGCGTTTTGCGGCTCGGGATCTTTGGCGGCACCTTCGACCCTGTCCACGCGGCTCACACGCGTGTCGCCCGGGAGGCCGCCGACCGCTTCAGCCTGGACAAAGTGCTATTCATCCCAGCCGCTCATCCGCCGCACAAGCCCGACGGTCAGACCACTCCCTTCGAACACCGCTACCGCATGGTCGAGATCGCCTGCCGCGAGGACGCGCGTTTCGAGCCCTCGCGGCTGGAAGAGGGCGAAGGGCGCAGCTACACGATTCACACCATCGAGAAGCTGCGCCAGTCTCTCGGACCGCAGGACGAGATCTTCTTCCTTATCGGCGCCGACGCTTTCGCCGAGATCGGATCCTGGTACCGCAGCGAGGATGTCATCCGCGCGGTGGATTTCATCGTGGTGTCGCGCCCCGGCTACGAGCTGAAGATCCCCGAGGGCGCGCGCGTGCACCGGCTGGAAACGCTGGCGCTGCCCCTGTCGTCCTCAGAGATCCGCAGGCAGCTGGAATCCACGGGATCGGCGGACGGGCTGCACCCGGGCGTGCTCGCCTACATCCGCGAGCACGGCCTCTATCGCTGAAGCGGCTTCGCTACGATGGAAGAAAGCCCGTCTCGCATCAACATGAACTGGGAATCCCGTCAACAGGAGCTGCTTGCCGCGCTCGAAGAACGCATTCTCGTGCTCGACGGCGCCATGGGTACGATGCTCCAGCAGCGCAATCCCACGATCGAAGACTGGGGCGGGCCGCAATTCGAGAACTGCACCGAGCACCTGCTGTTCACGCGGCCGGACTGGATTCACGACATCCACCGCGCCTACTTCGAAGCGGGCGCCGACATCGTGGAGACCAACTCCTTCGGCGGCTCGACCGTGACGCTGGCTGAATTCGGCCTGGAAGCGCGCTGCTACGAGATCAACCGCAAAGCGGCGGAACTGGCCCGCGAGGCGGCCGCCGCGTTCGAGCGCCCCGGCCGGCCGCGCTTCGTCGCCGGTTCCATCGGGCCGACCACGAAAGCGATCACCGTCACCGGGGGCGTGACGTTCGCGCAGCTCCGCGAAGGCTATTACGAGCAGGCGCGCGGCCTCGTTGACGGCGGCGCGGACCTTCTTCTCGTCGAGACCTGCCAGGACATGCGCAACGTCAAGGCCGCGCTGCTGGCCATCCGCCGGCTGGCTGATGAACTCAGCCGCCGTATCCCGGTCATCGTCTCCGGAACCATCGAGCCGATGGGCACCATGCTCGCCGGGCAGACGGCCGACGCGTTCGTCGTGTCTCTGCAGCACGCCGACCTTCTTGCCGTTGGCCTCAATTGCGCCACGGGGCCCGAGTTCATGACGGATCACATCCGCACGATTCATGAGCTCGCGCCGGCGCGCGTTTCCTGCTACCCCAACGCGGGGCTTCCGGACGAGGAGGGCCGCTATCTGGAGACGCCCGATTCGCTGGCGGCGCAACTGGAAAAGTTCGCTGATCACGGCTGGCTAAACATCGTCGGCGGCTGCTGCGGCACCACGCCCGCCCACATCCGCGCCATCGCCCAGATGGTGGAGGGCAAGCGTCCGCGCGCAATGCGGCCGCCCGCGCACCGCGTCTTCTTCTCCGGCATCGAAACCGTCGAGGCGGATGATTCCACGCGGCCGCTGCTCGTAGGCGAGCGGACCAATGTCATCGGCTCGCGGCTGTTCAAGCAGCTGATCGCTGAAGAAAAGTGGGAGGAGGCCACCGATATCGCGCGCCGCCAGGTGCGCGCCGGCGCCCACATCATCGACGTCTGCCTGCAGTCGTCCGACCGCGACGAGCTGGCCGACATCCCCCCCTTCTATGAGCTGCTGATCCGCAAGATCAAAGCGCCGCTGATGATCGACACGACCGACCCGCGCGCCGTCGAGCTGGCGCTCACTTATTGTCAGGGCCGCAGCATCATCAACTCCGTCAACCTCGAAGACGGCGAGGAAAAGTTCGAGCGCATCGCTCCGCTGGCCCGCGCCTACGGCGCGGCGCTCGTGGTGGGCACGATCGACGAGGATCCCGTGCAGGCGCAGGCGTTCACGCGCGAGCGCAAGCTCGCCGTCGCCGAGCGCAGCGTCGATCTGCTCGTCAACAAATACGGCATGCGGCCCGAGGATCTGATCATCGATCCTCTGGTGTTCCCCGTGGCCACGGGCGATGAGAATTACATCGGCGGCGCGGTGGAGACGATCGAAGGCGTGCGGCTCGTCAAGGAGCGCATCCCGCACGTGCGCACGATCCTCGGTGTGTCAAACGTGAGTTTCGGGCTTCCGCCGGCGGCGCGTGAAGTGGTCAACAGCGTATTTCTTTACCACGCCACCAAAGCCGGGCTCGATCTCGCCATCGTCAACACGGAAAAACTGGAGCGGTTCGCCTCCATCCCTGAAGAAGAGCGCGTGCTGGCCGAACGGCTGCTGTTCAACTGGCCGGATCCGGAGAGATTCCCGGGCGTCAGCGAAGACTGGCGGGAGCAGTCGCGCGAGGAGCGGGTCGCGGTGAGCCAGCACAATATCGCGGCCATCACCGAGTTCTTCCGCAAGGCGCGCGCGAAGGAGAAGAAGTCCGCGGCGCAGCTTCCGCTGGACGAGCGCCTGGCCCGCTACATCATCGAGGGCACAAAGGACGGCCTGATTGACGATCTGAACCGCAAGCTGGCCGAGGGCGCCGCGCCGCTCGACATCATCAACGGGCCGCTCATGCGCGGCATGGACGAGGTGGGCCGCCTCTTCAACAACAACGAGCTCATCGTCGCCGAAGTGCTGCAATCGGCCGAAGCCATGAAGGCGGCGGTGGCCCATCTGCAGCAGTTCATGGAAAAGAGCAGCGTGCAGGCGCGCGGGCGCTTCCTGCTGGCCACCGTCAAGGGAGACGTTCACGACATTGGCAAGAACCTTGTGGAGATCATCTTCGCCAACAACGGCTACGAGGTGATCAACCTGGGCATCAAGGTGCCGCCCGAGGAGCTGATCCGCGCCTTCCACGAGCACAAGCCGGACGCCATCGGGCTCAGCGGGCTGCTCGTGAAGTCCGCGCAGCAGATGGTCGTGACGGGCGAAGATCTGCGCGAGGCCGGCATTCGCGTTCCTCTGCTGGTGGGCGGCGCGGCGCTGAGCGAAAAGTTCACGGTGACGAAGATCGCCCCCGCCTATCAGGCGCCGACGTTCTATGCGAAGGACGCCATGACCGGCCTGCAGATCATGAACGCGCTCATGGATCCGGCCACACGGGAGACGCTCACCGCCCGCGCCGTGCAGACCGCTGGCGGAGATGCGCCCGCGCCGGCAGAGCGCGAGAGGGTTGCCGTCGACGCCGGCACGGAGCGGTCGCCGAAGGTACGCACGGACATCCCCATTCCGCCCGCGCCGTATCTCGACCGCCGCGTGCGCACGCTCGCCAACCTGGCCGAGATCTGGAGCTACATCAACCCGCACATGCTCTACGGCCGGCATCTGGGGTTCAAGGGCAACTTCGAGCAGGCGCTGAAAGAGCGGGACGAGAAGGCCGTTGCGCTGCATCACGACGTGGAGGAAGTGAAGCAGAAAGCCGCCCGCTTCATGCGGGTGCGCGGCGTATGGCAGTTCTTCGAAGCGGAACGGCACGGCAACTCCATCGCTTTGTTCGAGCCAGGCGCGCAGGCGCCGCTGCACATTTTCACGTTCGAGCGGCAGCGGAAAAAAGACGGGTTGTGCCTCAGCGACTATCTGCTCGATCCCGACGCCTCCGGGCGGCGCGACCATATCGCCCTGTTTGTGGTCACGGCGGGCGAGGGCGTGCGCGAAGCTTCGGATGAGGCCAAACAGGCGGGGCGGTTCTTCGAAGCGCACTGCCTGCAGGCGCTCGCGATTGAGACGGCTGAAGCAGCCGCCGAATGGCTCCACCGCCGCCTGCGGGAAGAGTGGGGCTTCCCGGATCCGCCCGGCATGACCATGCAGCAGCGGTTCACGTCGCGCTATCGCGGCAAGCGTTACAGCTTCGGCTATCCTGCCTGTCCGAACCTCGACGATCAGCAGGGCATCTGGAAGCTGCTGCGCCCGGAAGAAATCGGCGTGCGGCTCACCGAGGGCATGATGATGGAACCCGAAGCCAGCGTCAGCGCGCTCGTGTTCCACCACCCCGATTGCGCCTATTTCTCGGTTGAGGCCACAGACTGAGGCCGCCGCATCCCGCCGCACCTCTGCAACGCCGGCCGTCCGAGAGCCTGTCCCTGCTGCGCGCCTGTTGGCCGGGGAGTCTGATCCGCGTTCACCCGAAGAACAGCGGCCGTGCGGCAGGCCTCCCAGACCCCCGGCATCGCTTCCGGCCGTGATTCCCTCACGGCACTTCCAGACTCACAAACCGGAGCCGGCCGTTCCGCTCCACCTGGAACGCCAGCGCCGCGCCGGATTTCTGCTTTCTGACAAATGCGCGCAGGTCGGCGACATTGCGCACCGGCACGCGGTTCACTGCATAAATCAGATCCCCCGCCCGGAACCCTTCCTCGAACACCGCGCTGTCGGCGTGGCGCGCGGCGACGAGCACGCCGCCGGATTCGCTCCGCGCAGGCGCGAGCTGGTCTCGCAACGCCGGAGTCAGATCCACTGCGAAAATCCCCAATTCGGGAATCAGATTCTCCTCGCGGCTCGCGAGCTCCGCATACGTGGACGCCTCGTCGTGCCGCTCGGCCACCTGCACCGCCAGCTTCAGCTTCTTCGAGCCGCGCAGCACATCGAGCGTGATCGTTTCGCCCACCGCCGGACGGTACAGGCTCACGTTGAACTGCCGCGCATCTTCCATAACGCGCCCATTGAGGGACACGATCACGTCGCCCACCTGTAATCCCGCCGAATCGCCCTGACCCTCGGGTTCGACGTCGGCCACCACCACGCCCCACGCCTGCGGCAGCTTCCAGCCCTCGGCCAGCGCCGGGGAAATCGTCTGCACCGTCACGCCAATTTCGCCGCGGATGACGCGCCCCGTCCGCCGCAGCTGCTCGACCACATTGGACACAATATTCGACGGAACCGCAAATCCGATTCCTTCATTTCCTCCGGATTGCGACAGAATCATCGCGTTGATTCCAATAATCCGCCCTTCCGTATCCACCAGCGGGCCGCCCGAATTGCCTGGATTGATCGGTGCGTCGGTCTGGATGTAAATCATCGGATCGTCGGCGCGCAACTGACGGGCGGGCGCGCTCACCACGCCCATGGTCACGCTGTTGTCGAGCCCGAGAGGACTGCCGAAGGCGAAAACCAGCTGCCCCTGTTCGACGGCGTCCGAGTCGGCCATCTCGAGAGCCGGCAGTCCTTTCTCGGGAACCCGCAGCAACGCCACATCGGTTTCCAGATCGAGCCCCATGACTTCCGCCCGCACCGTTCTTGGCCGCGCTCTTCCTCCGCCCGCCTGACGGTCCGCCAGCGAGGGCGGCAGCGTCACCTGCACCCGCTGCGCGCCCACCACCACGTGCGCGTTCGTCACGATCAGCCCGTCCGCGTCAATAATGACTCCCGAGCCCGAGCTCTGCTGCCGGGCCGCCACGCCCGGCTCTTCGCTTTCTTCCGGTTCGAGCTGCCTGTATCCGACCGTGCTCACTCGCACCACGGAAGCGTGCACCCGGCGGCTTAGCTCCTGAAAGCCCGCGCTCAGATCGCTTAAACGCGCGGGCGTCGTCTGGGCCGAGGCCGCCAGGCAGGCCAGCGCCCCGAAAATCCATCTCCCGAAACAGGGCATGCAACAACCCCCGATCTGCCTTATTCTAGCCTCAGGCAATCGAATCTCTCCCGCGGAGGTTTCCGCCACCATGCAACGCCGCACGTTTGTCGCCTCAGCCGCCGCCGGCGCGGTCCTGCCGGCAGCCGCGCAGACCTCGCAGCCTCTGCCCATGGCCACGCTCGGAAAAAGCGGCCTCCGGGTCACCCGCATCGCTGTCGGCGGGTATCACATGAACATGAGAGGCGTGGAGGAAGCCCTGCGTATCCTCCGCCGCGCCCTCGATCTTGGCATCAATTTCTACGACAGCGCGAACAGTTACCACGGCGGCCGCAGCGATGAGCTGCTCGGCAAAGCCTTCTCCGGCGCGGACCGGCAGAAAATCCTGCTCATGACCAAGTGCGAGGTCTACTCGCGCGACGGTGCCATGCGCGTGCTTGAAGAGCAGCTCCGCCGCATGAAAACGGACTACATCGACCTCTGGCAGTGCCATCAGGTGAGCGAGCACAAAGAAGTCGATCAGATCCTCGGCCCCAACGGGTCGCTCGAAGCCTTCGTACTGGCCAAGAAGCAGGGCAAAGTCCGTCACATCGGCTTCACCGGCCACCGCGACCCCGCCATCCACCTTCGCCTGCTGCAGGCCACCGATGCGTGGGAGACCATTCAGATGCCCATCAATCTCATCGATCCGCACTATCTCAGCTTCATCCGCCAGGTCCTGCCGGAAGCGCGCCGCCGCGGTCTCGGCGTCATCGCCATGAAGTCGAACGCCATGGGGCAGATCACGGCCCAGAATGTCGCCGCCATCGCCGACTGCCTCCGCTTCACGTGGAGCCAGGACATCGACGTGCTTGTCTCGGGCGTCGAGACTGTCGCGCAGCTCGAACAGAACGTCGCCGCCCTACGTTCGTTCCAGAAAATGACGCCGCAGGAGATCAGCGCCATGCTCGGGCGCACAGCGAAGGGCAAGACGGGCTCAGGCGTCGAGCGCTACAAGCGGTCTCCGCAGGGTGCGTGCCTCAGGCCGCACCGGGACGGCGAACCGGCCTGATCAGCGCCCGCGCCGGCGCGCCGTCGGCGCCTTGGATCCGCAGCGGCAGGCACACGAGCTCGTACTCGCCCGGTTCGATCCCGCGCAGGCACACGCCTTCGAGAATCCAGACGCCCGCTCCCAGCAGGAGCCGGTGCGTGTCGGACGGGTCTTCGTGATAGCCGCTCACGGACAGCGCGTCGATGCCCACGAGAGCCGCACGCGCCTCGACGAGCTTCGCCGCCCCGTCCCGCGCCAGATACACGAAATCCTCGAAAAACGTTCCGGCGAACATCTCCCGTTCGCTGTTGCGCGTGCGGAACAGCACCCGCGCGCCGGGTGCGAGATCGTCCGGCACATCGGAGGCCTGGATGGCATCGCCGGTGGCGCGGACCACGCGAGCCGGGCCGATCATCACCTCCGGCGGAAGCGTGTCGATGGCGCGGCCACCGCGGAGAAAGTGCAGCGGCGCGTCCATATGCGTGCCCGTGTGGGCGCTCATGTCGAGCCGCGTCATATTGTACGCTGCGCCCTGTTCGAAAGACGCTGCGCGCTCGATGCGCGCTCCGCCGTCGCCCGGCCACACGGTCATGCCCGTGCGCAGCGGCACGCTGATGTCGATCCAGCCTCCGTTCAGCGCCATGGCAGCGGCCCCAGCGGTCGCCAGTAGATGTTGCGGAACGCCACCGGGCCGTGGTCGCCCTGCAGCATGATCGGGTTCTCCGGCGCCTCGGGTATGTCCATGTGCGCGCGTGTTCCGCCGTCGATCTCGACGTTGTCCTGCACCATCACGCCGTTGAACATCACGCGCAGGATGCGCGCGTTCTCGATCTTTTTGCCCGAGGCGTCGAAGCGCGGCGCGCGGAACCAGATGTGGTAGCTCTGCCACTCGCCCGCGTTCTTCATCGCATTCACGCGAGGCGGCGAGCCGCCCACGGGGCCGTTGTTGATCCAGCGGTGATAGATCGCCCCGCAGTCTCCCGTCGTGAGGTCCGCGTAGCCGAAGCTGTCGAGGATCTGCACTTCGTACAGCCCGTGCAGATAGACGCCCGAGTTCGACCCGCGCGGGATCATGAACTCGAGATACAGCTCGATGTCTCCGAATTTCTTCTCGCTCACCAGATTCTGCGTGCGGCCGTTCTTGCCGTTCAGAATGCGGTCGCCGCCCTCGCCCACGCCGGTCAGCTGCTTGGGTCCATACCAGCGGTCGAAGCGGATGCCGCGCACAGCAACCCATTCATGCGGTTTCGAGGCGTCCTGCGCCCGCCACCCGGTGAGATCTCTGCCGTTGAGCAGCGGCTGCCAACCTGGTTCAGTGAGGAACGGCGGGTCCTGCCCTGCCGCCATCGCGCAGACAAGAAGCACTGCGAAGAAAAGCCGGACTTGCATGCAGCCATTATTCCACTGCCGCGTGCTTCTTGACTCGCAGGCGCGGGCTCGATAGCGTGACTACGATATGCTCCGCCGCCATTTCTTCCTCGGCGCGGCCACGGCCGCGGCTTCCCCGCGCGTGCTGGGCGCCAACGACCGCATCCAGCTTGCCATGATCGGCCTCGGCGGGCGCGGCCGCTGGCTGCTTCAGAACGAAGAGTTCCCCGGCGCCTCGTTCGCCGCGTTCTCCGACTGCTGGCTGCCGCAGTGCGAGAAGGCGGCCCAGATCCGCCCCTCCTACGCGCAGGCCAAACACTATCAGGACTACCGCCGCATGCTCGACAGCGAGAAGCTGGACGCCGTCTTCGTGGAAACGACCACGCACGCGCGCGTGCTCATCGCCATCCACTGCATGGAGGCGGGTCTCGACGTCTACGCCGAAAAGCCGATGACGCTCACGGTGGAGGAGGGCCGCGTCATGCGCCGCGCCGCCGCGCGCTACAAGCGCATCGTGCAGTGCGGCACGCAGCAGCGTTCGATTCCCATCAACGCCTGGGCCAGCAAACTCGTCCGCGAAGGCGGCATCGGCCGCGTGAAGGAAGTGATCGCCTGCAACTTCGAACCGCCCAAGCGCTGGACGCCGAAGCCGGAAATGCCCATGCCAGAAGGGCTCGACTGGGACCAGTGGTGCAACCAGACCGAGCTGCGTCCCTATCACGAGGAACTTCACCGCCGCTGGGCCTGGTATTGGGACTACGACAATGGCGGCCAGAGCTGGGGCGTCTCCGGCTGGGGCACGCATGCGCTGGATCAGGTCCAGTGCGCGCTCGGCGCGGACGACACCGGTCCGGTGGAGTTCTCGCCGGCAGGCGAGGGCGAGCAGGCGCCCGTCATCATGCGCTACGCCAGCGGCACGCTGCTCAAATGCACCGGTCAGAAGCGGCCGGATCACTCCGATCTCGGGGCCATCTTCGTCGGCGAGAAAGGGACGCTCGAAATCAAGCGCGGCACGCTCGTCTGGGATCCGCCCGACCTGATCCGGAACAAACCAGAAGATACGCCAGAAGGCCCCGGCGAGAACCGCTGGCACATCGAGAACTTCCTCGAGTGCGTGCGCACGCGCAGGCAGCCGAATGCGCACCTGGAAGCGGCCCACCGCTCCACCACCATCTGCCACCTGATCACGATCTGCCGCGAGCGGGGAAAGAAGCTCGAATGGGACCCGAAGGCCGAGCGTGTGAAGAACGACGCCCAGGCCAACGCCATGCTCGCGCGCCCGCGCCGCAAGGGCTTCGAGCTGCCCAGAGTCTGAGGGCTAGTCGTCGGCCGGCAGAATCGGATTGGCCAGCAGGCGCAGCCCGGCCGTTCTGGTAAACAGACCGCGCGCGTGCATCACCTGCGCCCGCGAATATATCCCGTAGGAAGGCACCGCGCACCACACGATCGTCTCCGGTTTGAGACGTCCGCGCGCCTGCACGCCCAGCCCCGATCCGCTCAGGTTCACCGCTTTGCCCTTCAGGTGATATCCGCCGTCGCCTTCTTCCCAAAAGATGACCGCCGGGGCGTCCACGGCCAGCCGGCTTTCTTCTCGCCGATCTCCGCGGTTCTTCATGCCTCCATTGCACGCCGTCATCCGCTGCGGCGCCAGATACCGGTAGTCCTGGTACCTGGTCAGTCCGTACTGAAACCCTGGTACTTTGCCGGCGGAAGCCCGCAGGTGTAGACCCGCGCGGCGCCCTCGCCTTCATCCTCCGTCAGCAGCGGCATCGGATTCAGCCCCAGCCGGTAGTACACCGCCATGCGCGCTTCGTACAGCGGCAGCAGCGGACAGCGAAGCAGCACTTTCTGCCGCGGGTCGGCCGCCACCATGCGCAGAAGCCCCTCGGTCACCTCGGCGCGCTGCATGAACTGCGGCCGCTTGTAGAGCCACAGATACAGCGCGTTGTGCAGGAAGAACGCCGCAGCCAGCACGGCTGCCACAGCCCCGGGGCGCTTCACCTTTGCCAGCAGCAGCACGGCCGCCAGCCCGGTGAGCAGCGCCATGCCGCCGGAAGCAAGATAGTGGTGCCGGCTCGGGATGCGCGGCATGTAGGTGAGAAACGCATAGGGCATGAGCGCGGCAAGGTACCAGACGCCTGCAAACAGGACCGTGCGCCACGGCGCACCTTTGCGCCGCAAAAGGAGCAGAACGAAGCCAAGACCGCCCCACACGCCGAGTCCCCGGGGGACGCTGCGCACCATCGTTGGCAGAAAGTGCCATCCGAAGGCGAACGTCCCGTCGTGGAAGTGCTGGTGTTCGGACTGGCCCCACCATGCCAGCCAGAAGTACACGGCCGTGGAGACCGCGCCCGCCGTGAGCGCCCAGGCCGCGGCGCGCCACCGGCCGGGATAGAGCAGCGCCGTGGCGGGCAGCAGCACGGTGAGAACAACGCCTGATTCTTTGGAGAGCAGCGCAAGCAGCCATGCCGCCCCCACGGCGGCGAGCCAGCTTCGCGAGCCGCCTTCCAGCCAGCGGATCCAGGCCAGCAGCGCGGCGAGCACCGAGGCCATCACCAGCGGCTCGTGGATGGACGCGAACCAGATCACCGCCTCGTGCGGCCGCTCGTTGACGGCGAACACGAACGAAGCTGCCGCCGCCGCGGGCCAGCCGATCCAGCGGCAGGCGCCGAGCGCATAGATGAGCCATGCATTCAGTACGTGCAGCAGGATGCTGGCAAGGTGGAACATAGGCGGAGAGAACACCGCCAGAGAGTGCAGGGCGGCAGTCAGCCAGAGAGCCGTGGAGCGGCAGCGGTAGAGCGGGTCGCGGAACAACGCGCCCCACCCTTGTGGCGGGCCGTACTGTTCGGCAAGCCTCGTATGACCGTAATCGTCCACGAGGGGAGGCAATGGGATAAAAAGACTGTAAACAACAATGGCGGCGGCCGCCAAGCCGAAGAGAAGATGCCAATGCTTCCATGCGGGCGCAGGGCCGCCCTTCTCCTGCCGGATCACCCTTCCGGACCTCCCCGTACGGAGCCGAATGCCTCACAGTATAGCCGCCGCGGCGCAGATTCGCCAACGAAAGCGCGAGGCCGCGTCGATATGAGGGTTGTCGAATGCGGGTTGTCATGAGTCACATCTCCGACGAGGAACTGGAGCTGTATTGTCTCGGGCGTGCGACCAACGAGCAGCTTGCGCCGATCGAAGAGCACCTGCTGTCATGCCGGGATTGCGTGGAGCGCGCCGAGCGGATGCTGGCGGCGATCGATACGCTGCGCGAAGCGCTGAGGCGGATGGAAGAGGAGCAGCAGGGCGGGGGGAAATGACCGTGTGAAGCAGGCAAGGCGGCGGATAGTGCGATAGTCTGTTAGCCGTCATGCTACCCCGTAGGGCAGTCCTGCTTCTGTTTTTCACTCTGACGCTGTCTGCAGCCCGGCCGCGCGTCATTGTCCTGACCGACATCTCCAACGAGCCCGACGACGAGCAGTCGCTGGTGCGGTTCCTTGTTTACTCGAACGAATACGACGTGGAAGGCATCATCGCGACGACGTCCGTGTGGCTGCGCGACAGGATCCGCCCGGACATCATCCGGGACACGGTGCAGGCCTACGGCCAGGTGCAGCCCAATCTGCTGAAGCACGCGCCGGGCTTCCCCGCAGCAGAGCGGCTGCTCAGCCTGGTGAAATCCGGCAGCGCCGAGTTCGGCATGCGGGGGGTGGGATTCGGCAAAGCCACTGAAGGCTCGAACTGGATCATCGAAGTTGTGGACCGGCCCGATCCGCGGCCGGTGTGGATCACCGTGTGGGGCGGGGCGAACACGCTGGCGCAGGCGCTGTGGGACGTGAAGTACACGCGCACGCCGGAGGAGCTGCAGCGCTTTGTGGCGAAGCTGCGCGTCTATGCGATCTCGGACCAGGACGACGCGGGGCGGTGGCTGCGGATCACGTTTCCGGACCTGTTCTACATCGTCAGCCCGTCCAGCGTGAGCCACCACGAGTATTACCTCGGCACGTGGAGCGGCATCTCGGGCGACCGGCACTACCGGAACGGGCCGATGGAGGATTTCGAGCTGGTAGACAACCCGTGGCTGGAGGAGAACGTCATCCGCAACCACGGCCCATTGGGCGCCCGCTATCCGAAGCTGGCCTACATCATGGAAGGCGACACGCCATCGTTCCTGAACCTGATCCAGAACGGACTCGGCGGAGATATCGAGCCGTCCTACGGCGGCTGGGGCGGGCGCTACGAACTGCGGCAGTCCTACGCAGAAACGCGGCCCATCTGGACGAACTCGCGCGACACGGTGCGGACGCGCGACGGCCGCGAGCACACCTCGAACACGGCCACGATCTGGCGGTGGCGGCGCGAGTTCCAGCACGATTTCGCGGCGCGGATGGACTGGTGCGTGCAGCCGTTCAAGAAAGCCAACCACAATCCGGCGGCCGTGCTCAACGGGGACAAGACAAGAGACGTGCTGTATGTTCAGGCGCAGTCGGGCCGACCCGTGCGGCTTTCGGCTGCCGGTTCGTCCGACCCGGACGGCCACGGGCTTCGCATCCGCTGGTGGATCTACCGGGAGGCGGGAACGTTCCAGGGCGAGGCGCGCCTCTCGCACGCCGAAGGGCCGGAGACCGAGCTCTCATGGCAGCCCGGCGCGAAGCCCGGCACGGTGCATGTGATTCTCGAGATCACCGACAACGGCTCGCCCGAGCTGACGGCCTACCGCCGGGCGGTGGTGAGCATTCCCTGAGCCGCCAGCCAGCCGCGCAGGCTGTCCGTCCAGCCGTCGACGGGCTTGCCCTGGCGGCGCATGCCGAAACCGTGGCCGCCGGTCTCGTAGACGTGGAGTTCAGCGGGGCGGCCGGCGCCGCGCCACATCTGGAAGAGCCGCACGCTGTGAGCGGCGGGGACGGTGCGGTCGTCGGCGGCGTGGACGAGAAACAGGGGCGGTGCGGCGGCAGGCACGGGACGGTCTTCGGGGAAGAACGCATAGACTGGCACGGCGAAAGCGGGCCGCGCGCTCCCGTCCTCCGTGAGAGCCACGCTGGCCGTGATGTACCCGCCGGCGGAAAAACCCAGAATGCCGATGCGGTTCGGATCGACGCCCCACTCGGGAGCCCGGCGCTTCACCAGCCTCATCGCCTCCAGCGCATCGGCCACGCCCATCTCCATCGCTTCCTTGCGGCGCGCAGCCTGGATCTCCTGCGGCTTTCCAGCCAGATCGTCGGTGCGCATGACGCGGTACTTGAGAAGGAATGCGGCCACGCCAAGCGAATTCAGCCACTCGGCCACTTCCGTGCCTTCGTGGTTGAACGCCAGAATGCGGAATCCTCCGCCGGGCACGACGAGCACCGCGGCGCCCGTGGCGCGGTTTTTCTCCGGAAGAAAGACGCTCACGGTGGGGCGGGTGACATTGGCCAGGCGCAGGATGCCGTCCTGCGGCCCCATGGCCGCCGACTCCTTCCAGTCCCACGCTTCGCTTCCGGGCGCGGGACCGGGATAGACGGGGAGTACCTGCGGCCCCGCCGGGGGCGGCACGACGCCGAAGAGCAGGAAAAACAGGAGGCGTGACATCTGTTTCAAACGGAAAGGGACCGGCGTGTTGCGCCGGTCCCTGGTTCGCCCGCCGCCTCAGCGGATGCCGAGGATGCGGCGGTTGCGTTCGGTGTCCGTGGCCGCGCCGGCGAAGTCGTCGAACGCCTTCTTCGGCACGTCGATCAGCATGCTGGCGATGAAGGGCGCGCCTTCGGCGGCGCCCTGCGCCGCGTCCTTGTAGCAGCACTCCCATTCGAGCACGGCCCAGCCGCTGTAGCCCACGGCGGTGAGCCTCGTAAAGACCTGCTTGAAGTCCACCTGCCCGTCGCCGAGCGAGCGGAACCGGCCGGGGCGCTTCTGCCACGGGGCGTAGCCGCCGTAGACGCCGGCCTTCGCCGACGGGCGGTATTCGGCGTCCTTCACGTGGAAGGCCTTGATGCGCGCGCCGTACTCATCGATGAAACCGACGTAGTCGAGGCACTGGAGGATGAAGTGCGACGGATCGTAGTTGATGGCCACGCGGGTCCTCGCCCGGGTGCAGTTCGTAGGCGATGTCGACGCCGAGCTCCTCCGCCAGGTCGAAGATGGGCTTCCACCGTTTTGCGAGCTCTTTGAATCCCTCTTCCACGAGCCCCGCCGGACGCTGCGGCCAGGGATAGACGAACGGCCACAGCAGCGCGCCGGAGAAAGATGGAGTGGCGGTCAGCCCGAGATTGTTTGAAGCGCGGATGACCAGCTTCATCTGCTCGACAGCCCACTCCGTGCGCGCCTGCGGATTGCCGCGCACCTCGGGGGCGGCGAAGGCGTCGAACAGCTCGTCGTAAGCCGGATGGACGGCGACGAGCTGGCCCTGCAGGTGGGACGCAAGCTCAGTGATTTCCAGCCCGTTGGTTCTGGCCCGGAGATCGTCGCAGTAGGCCCTGGATTCAGCCGCCTGCCGGAGATCCATCACGCGGCTGTCCCACGACGGCAGCTGCACGCCCTTGTAGCCGAGGTTCTTCGCCCAGGCGGTGATGTTTTCGAGCGAATTGAACGGCGGTTCGTCGCCCATGAACTGGGCCAGGAAGATGGCGGGTCCTTTGATCTGAGACATATGCACCTCTCCGAGACAATATGACAGAAAAGACGTCCGCGCGGGCAGGTCTCAGAAGCGGGGCAGGGAACGGAGGATGCCCATGGTGTTGGCGCCGCGGGCGTAGTCGATCGAGTGCAGGGGGCTCCAGCCTTTGCCGTCCGCGCCGAGCCCCATGGCGCCGATGTAGCGCGCCTCATCCTGCTTGGCGCCCATCAGGATGATGGCGTAGCCGCGGTCGGGATAGAACAGCGCACGGTACTGGAGTTCGCCGGAATTCGGACGCCAGCGGTCTTCGGCGGGCGGGCCGAGCTTGCGGATGACGGCATAATAGTCGTCGTCTCGGGTGAGCTCGAGATAGCTCTGGTCCCTGGCGACGAAAGACGGCTTTGTGGCGGGCGTGAAACGGATCACCGCCCAGACCACGATGAGCAGCGAGGCCAGCCCGACGAAGGTCCAGACGATCATGCGCGTGATGCGCGTGTCGGTGCGTTCCTGGCTGATGCCAAGCACGGCGGCCAGGCCGCGGGGTTCGCCCGGGGATGTTTCGCTCCTCTCAACGGGCGGCGGCGCCATGACCGGCGCCGGCATTGCAAGCACGGGCTTGCGCACAGGCCACACGGTGCCCATGCGGTATTCGAGCTCCTGCTTCAGGCCCACGATCATGACGGGCTTGTCGGTTTCCGACACCGCTCCGAAATAGCGCCGCGGAATGGCGACCTCGATGTCGGCGGCCGTATTCCGCACCAGCATTTCGCTCCAGGTGGCTTCCTTCAGGCGCCACTCATTGTGCTCGATGCCGTGGATGGGCGGATAAAAAGAGAAGGGGCGGTCGAACAGCTCTGCCTGAGGCGGCGCCGGGGGCGTGCTCATGGTTCCCTCCCCAGCATACTCTGCCCGGAAAATCGCATCACCGCCTCCCAAACTCCTGAGACATTCTTGCGCTTTGGTGTCAGAATGGAGGGGAAAGGAGACCGGCCATGTCGATCCGGGACCAGGAAGCACTGGAATATCATTCCGCTCCGCCTGCTGGCAAAGTCAGCGTCGTTCCTACCAAACCCTGCCGCACTCAAAGAGATCTCAGTCTGGCCTATACGCCGGGCGTCGCCGTTCCCTGTCTGGAGATCCAGAAGGATCCCTCCCTCGCCTACACCTATACGGCCAAGGGCAATCTGGTAGCCGTGGTCAGCAACGGCACGGCGGTGCTCGGGCTGGGCAACATCGGCGCGCTGGCGGGCAAGCCCGTGATGGAAGGCAAAGGAGTTCTGTTCAAGCGGTTCGCCGATATCGACGTTTTCGATATCGAACTCGCCACGGAAGACCCGAAAGAAGTGATCCGGGTGTGCCAGATTCTCGAGCCTACCTTCGGCGGAATCAATCTGGAGGACATCAAGGCGCCGGAGTGCTTCGAGATCGAGGAAGAGCTGAAGCGGACCATGAAGATCCCCGTCTTCCACGACGATCAGCACGGCACGGCGATCATCTCGGGCGCGGCGCTGGTGAA
>Ga0209381_1000778_pt1 | contig 66329 bp, 56 predicted proteins | sample DewCreD2012metaG_FD_184111 | JGI IMG/M metagenome (GOLD analysis project Ga0209381, IMG submission 184111) | Hot spring sediment bacterial and archeal communities from British Columbia, Canada, to study Microbial Dark Matter (Phase II) - Dewar... ... | reverse complement strand
GCATCCTTGCCCAGCATCCGTAGCTCACCTCCAATCGGGCAAATCGTGTGTACCCCCACAACAATTCGCTCGGAGGTGCCGCTTTATCAAGTCCTTGCATGATCGTCCCAAAACGGGTAGTCGCGTCGATATTCTCGGCCTGATTCATAACTGCACGACGGGCGTGTGGGTGAACTGGGATGGACAAGGGCTCGCCGGAAGGAGAGTCGTTATGATCGGACGGGCGTTGGTTTCTTCTATTTGCTTGTCGTTGGTTTTGTCGTTTTTAGGACTGGCCGGTTGCTCAGGCGGCGGCACCGTCGGGCAGGCGGACACCACCCGCGACAGCGGGCCTGGAATTCCACGCCAGGACCCAATCAGTCAGCCGGCCCCTGTGGTTAAGGCCCCGGCTCCGCAGCCTGCGCCGGCCCCGTTGCCCGCACCGACCCCTGCCCCGGCGCCGAAGATCGGCTCCAACGTCGCGTTCTTCCCCACCGGCGAGCGGGCGACCAGTTATCTGATGATCGAAAAGACGGTTCCGGCCGAGGTCGTGGTTGGCCAGCCGTTTGAATACACCATCACTGCGACAAACCTGAGCAGCACCCTCTGCCTGGATGATGTATCCGTCAGCGACACCCTTCCGGAGGGGTTCACCGTCAAGAGCACGGCTCCCGAGGCGACGATCGCCAATGGCGTGGCCAACTGGAAGATCAAGCGTCTGAATCCAAAGGAAGCCAAGAGTTTCAAGGTCGTGGGCGTCGCGTCCAAGGAAGGAACATTCCAGTACTGCGCCACCGCCGAAGCCACTCCGCGACTCTGCACCGACCTGATGGCCGTGGCCCCGGCCCTGAAGCTGGCCAAGACCCAGACGCCGCAGGTCATTATCTGCGACCCGATCACGATCAAGTACGTCGTGACGAATTCCGGCAGCGGCGCGGCCCGCGGGGTCCGCGTGAAGGATACGCTTCCGGCCGGCCTGGTCACGCAGAGCGGGGCCAGCTCGGTTGACCTGGACGCCGGAACCCTTGCCCCCGGCCAGTCCAAGGAGTTCACCGTCACCGCCCAGGCGAAGAAGACCGGCGAGTTTGCCAGCAAGGCCACCGCAACCTCCGAGACTGGTCTGACGGCCGAAGCTTCCGCCGGGACCGTCGTCAAGCAGCCGATCCTGGCGATAGCCAAGACCGCCAGCCGGGCCGATCAGTTCGTCGGGCGGCCCTTCAGCTTTGACGTGACCGTGACCAACAACGGCGACGCGGTCGCCAAGGATGTGGTGATCAACGACTCGCTGCCGGCCAGCGTGAAGATCATCGACGCCGCCGGCGGCAAGATCGCCGGCACGACGATTCAGTGGGCCGTGGGCGACCTGGAGCCAAAGGCCTCCAAGAAGTTCACGATCAACGTCAGCGGCAGCGAGATCGGCACCGTCCGCAACACCGCAACCGTCTCCGGCAAGTGCGCCGAGACTGTGTCAGCGGCCGCCCAGATCAATATCAAGGGCATCCCGGCGATTCTGCTGGAGGTCATCGACCTTGATGATCCCATCGAGGTGGGCAAGGAAGACACCTACGAAATCGTCGTGACCAATCAGGGGTCCGCGGTCGGCACGAACATCAAGATCGCCTGCGTCATCGAGGAAGGCGTCAGCTACGTCTCCTCCAGCGGCCCGACGGTCGGCACCCATGCGAACCAGAACGTGACTTTTGCCCCGCTGGCCACGCTGGCGCCGAAGGCCAAGGCCACCTGGAAGGTCGTCGTTCGCTCGACCAAGGAAGGGGACACCCGCTTCAAGGTGGTCCTTACAAGCGACCAGATCGATCGTCCGGTCGAGGAGACCGAGTCGACCCGGTTCTATAAGTAATCTGATCGGGCGGTTCGGCCTGAGATGAAACTGCGGATGCCGGGAGAACTTTCCCGGCATTCGCCGTTTTATCGCCTTGCAACCTGCTGTTGACAGTTGCCTCAACTTCACGTCTAACAGACTTCTTATGAGCCGGATCATGGTTGCCGTCAGCAGTCCCTGGGCTGCCCAGAAGGCCATCGAACCCATCGGGGACCTTGCCCGCCGTATGAACGCCGAGATCCTGGTCGTTCATGTCTCGCGTCCAAGCGCCGGACAGATGCGCGAGCAGGAACAGGCCGACGGCGAGGCCGCCATCAATCTCCTTCGCGAGAAGCTCCAGGAAAAGGGCGTGGTTGTGCAGACGCTTCTGCTGTTCAGCGACGACATCGCCCGCGCCATCCTCAACACTGCCGTCGATCGAGAGGTCTCCATGATCGCCCTGGGGCTGACCGGAAAGAACATCTTTGCGCGGCTGCTGGCCGGCAATGTCCCCGTCGAGCTGATCAAGAACACGCGCATCCCGGTGCTGCTGATTCCCCCGGACTGGAACGGGACGCTCTGAAAACGCCCCAAGCGAGCCGGGATCGGCCTTGCAAACAGGCCCGCCCACCGTTACAAGTTCGCATTTCTCAGCGTCAGGCAGATTGCCGGGTTGTGGAAGAAACGTGAAGTTCAACCTCATCGACAAGATCGAACAGGCCGACCAGCAGCGGATTGTCGCCTACAAGTACGTGAGCCTGGCCGAGGAGTATCTGGCCGACCACTTCCCCACGTTCCCGGTGCTGCCGGGCGTGATGATGCTCGAGGCGCTGACCCAGGCGGCCGGGTGGGTTCTCCACCTGCGGCGGGGATTTGCCTGCTCGATGGCGGTGCTCAAGGAGGCCCGCAACGTGCGCTACGGCAACTTCGTGGCGCCGGGCAACTGCCTCAGGGTGGAAGCCGAGCTGGCCAAGACCACCGACGCCGGGGCGACCTTCAAGACAACAGGGTTCATCGGCCAGGCCACCGCTGTGGCTGCCCGCATTGAGCTGGCCTATTTCAATCTGTCCGATCGCAGGCCTGAACTGGCTGACGTGGACGCACGGCTTCGCGAGCACCACCGTCGCCGCTGGGCACTGATCGCGCCAAAACCGGGTGAGGCAGACCTTACCCTGCCACATTAGAGGAAACCGTTATGGCAATGTCTCGTGACGAAATCTATCAGAAGGTGCAAGGCGTCCTCGTGGACGCCCTGGGCGTGGACGAGGAGGAGGTGACGCCCAGGGCCACTCTCCGCGGAGACCTGGGCGCCGAGTCCATCGACTTCCTTGACATCGCCTTTCGCCTTGAAAAGGCCTTTGGCATCAAGATCCCCCGCGGCGAGATGTTTCCCGAAGACATCTTCAATAACACGACTTACGTCCAGGGCGGCCGCATCACGCCTGCCGGCCTGGAGGAGCTCAAGAAGCGCATGCCGCACTTCGATTTCACCGAGCTCGACAAGGACCCGGACATCAACAAGATGCAGTTCACCGTCGATACGGTCGTCAACTACATCGAGAACAAGCTCAAGAGCTAGTTGCCGGCCGGCAGTTGTCGGATGCGATCCGCCGGCAACCGGCAACCGCCAACTGGCAACCATCGACCATGCGCTGGATCTGGATCGACAAGTTCACCCAGTTCGCCCCGGGCAAGTCGGCCACCGCCATCAAGTGCGTGACCCTGGCCGAGGAGCACCTGCATGATCTGTACCCCGATTTCCCCATCGTTCCCCACAGCCTGATCGTCGAGGGAATGGCCCAGACGGCGGGAATCCTGGTGGGCGAAGCGTCGCAGTTCAGGGAAAAGGTCATCCTCGCGAAGGTGGGCCGGGCCACCTTCCATCGCCTGGCGCGTCCCGGCGACACACTCGTCTTTGAAGCAAGGATCGAGCAGTTCTCCGAGCAGGGCGCTTCGGCCAGCGGCACCGTCAGGATCGGCGGCGAACTGTTGGCCGAAATCGAGCTGATGTTCAGCCATATCGACCGGAACATGGCGGGGATGGCGTTTCCCGAGCACAACTTCGTGTTCACCGACCAGTTCAAACAGGTGCTGGGAACCTGTCGCTCCGACGCTCCCATCTCTCTGTGAGCTTCGTTATCGCGTCCGCTCGTTGTTTCCGCCGCCTGCCCCGTGCTGTACACTCGGGGCCAATCCACCCATTTCACAGGTGTCGCGGATGCTGAATCGAATCATACTCGCCGTCATGATCGCCTGGCTGGCCCTGGTTCCAGATCGGACACATGCGGCCCGGGAAGAACGTCGTCCCAACCTGATCCTGATCCTCTGCGACGATCTGGGCTATGCTGACATCCGCGTTCAGGGCGCCCGACATGCGACGCCGGTAGTCGATCGGATGGCCGCCGAGGGTATTCGCTTCACCAGCTTTTACACGGCCGGCAACGTCTGCACGCCCACGCGGGCCTCCATCATGACCGGCTGCTATCCGCGCCGCGTGGGGCTGCATGAAAACGAGACTCGCAACTGGGTCCTGTTTCCCGGCAACAAGCGCGGAATCAACGCGGACGAGATCACACTCCCGGAACTGCTCAAGACGCGCGGCTACAGTACGGCGATTGTCGGCAAGTGGCACCTGGGCGACCAGCCGCAGTTCCTGCCAACTCGGCACGGTTTCGACGAGTACTTCGGCATCCCCTACTCCAATGACATGGGCCGAACCGAACGCGAGAAATCAAACAACCCGCCGCTTCCGCTGCTGCGCAACGAGCGGATCATCGAGAATGAACCGGATCAGCGACAACTCACGCGCCGGCTGACTGAATTCGCCGTGGATTTCATCGGGCAGAACAGGAACCAGCCGTTCTTTCTCTATTTCGCCCACCCGATGCCTCACTGGCCGCAGTTCTCAAGCGAGAACTTCGCCGGCAAATCGGGAAACGGGCAATTCGGAGACTCGGTGACGGAGATTGACTGGTCCACGGGTCAGATCCTCAGGGCGCTCAAGGAACTGGACCTGGACGACAATACGCTGGTCGTGTTCATGTCCGACAACGGCGGGCCGGTCTCCCAGGGGGCCAACAACATGCCGCTTCGAGGAGCCAAGGGGACGACCTGGGAAGGCGGACATCGCGTCCCGTTTGTCGCCCGATGGCCGGGGAAGATTCCCGCCGGGACGATCACCACCGAAGTGGGAATCTCTTTCGACCTGTACACGACGTTCGCAAGGCTGGCCGGCGCGGAATTGCCGACCGACCGCGTTATCGACGGCAGGGACATCACCCCCTTGCTCATGGGCCGGCCCGATGCCAAGTCCCCGCACGAGGCCTTTTTCTACTACCACGTCGCCACGCTCGCGGCCGTGCGGTCGGGCCCGTGGAAGCTCGTGCTCGAGCATCAGATCGCCCCCCAGGGCAGACCGGATCAGAAAACGGCCGTCAAGGCACAGCTTTACAATCTGGACAGCGACATGCGCGAATCGAATGACCTGATCGCCGATCATCCCGACGTCGTTGCCCGCCTGACGCTGCTGGCCCAGAGATGCCGCGCGGACCTGGGCGACGGCACGCAGGCGGGAAAGAATGTGCGTCCCGCCACGGAGGTGCAGAACGCCACGACCCTTCTGCCTCGCGTGAAGCCCGCGCAGTAGATGATCGCCTGGTTTCCCGTTGGATGAGCCCTTACGCCTTCATCGCCTCCACGCCGCCCATGATCTCCGACAGTTCGGTCGTGATCTGGCTCTGCCGGGCGCGGTTGTACTGCATCGTCAGCGACTTGATCATCTTGTCGGCATTGTCGGTGGCGCTCTTCATGGCCACCATCCGGGCCACGTTCTCGCTGGTCGTTGCGTCCAGGAAGGCCTGGTAAAAGCCGGTCTGCACCGTCAGCGGCAGCAGTTCATCCAGCAGTTCCTTGGCGCCGGGCATGAAGTCGTACGTTACCTCGGCATGAAGCGCCTGGGCCTCCACGCGGACCGTATCGCCCCGATGCGACGTATCCATGGAACCCCTGGCCGCCTGCACTTCCTTTTCCTTGACCTCCAGTGCCAGCCGGTCTGCCGCCTCGCGGGCGCCGCCCATGGGCAGAAGCTGCATGACCTCCGGCCGCTGCGTCGAGGTGGAAATGAAGTTCATGAAACAGACGTAGGCCGCGTCGATCTCGTGGGCCAGGAACTGCTTCATGATGAACTCGCTGACCCGCTCGATCTCCGAATACTTCGGAAAATCCGAGAACTGCTCGAGCTTCTGCTTCATCGACCGCTTCTGGAACTTGAAATAGGCCAGGCCTTTCTTCCCGTGGACATACAGGTCCACGGTTTTTCCGGCGGCCTCCTGCTGACGAATGAAGGCCACCGCTGAGCGGAGGATGCTGCCGTTGTAGGCCCCGGCAAGGCCGCGGTTGGACGTGATCACCAGCAGCGCGATGCGGTTGGACTGCTGCTCCGGGGTTGGCGCCTCCAGCAGCGGATGCCTGACCTGCCCCATGGTCGAAGCGAGCTGCGCCACCAGTTCGCGTATCTTGAGCGTATACGGCTTGGCGCCAACGGCCCGTTTCAGTGCCTTCTGAAACTTGGCCGTCGCGATCATCTGCATCGTCTTGGTGATCTTGCGAATGTTGCGAACCGCCTTCCGGCGCTTAACGATGGCACGAGCCTTGGCCATAGACGCTTAACCTCTCACGCAGCCACTACCGCCCTGTCCTTGTCATCAACAGCACGGGCCGAAACGCTAAGGCAATCGGCCGAACTTTGCAAGCGCCGCCAGCCGCCCCGAGATTGACAAGACAGAGAGGATGGCATCACCGCCCTTTTCCCACAATCGCCCCCCGCCCGCGCATTCAAGCCACCGCTTTCTCGGATGGATTCCCCAGTACCTGTTCCAGTGCGGCGCTGAGCCGTTCCACGTCCAGCGGCTTGGTCAGGTAGGCATCCGCCCCCGCCCGCAGCGCGGCGGCGGCCATCAGCGGCTCGCCCACGCTGCTGACCATGATCACCGGTAGCCGGTGGCCCATCGCCCGCAGCTTGCGAACCATGCGAAGTCCGTTCATCCGCGGCATCTGCAGATCGGTGATCACCACGCGCACGCGCTGCTTTTGCAAAAGGCCCAGGGCCTCCACCCCGTCCGTCGCCTCCTGCACCCTGTCGTAGCCCAAGCATTGCAGGAGCCGTCGGGACGATGCCCGCACCTTGGGCTCGTTGTCCACCACCAGCACGTCCAAGGCGGAAGATGGATCGTCGAGAAGCACGATGATGTTATCGGCATTCCTGACAATCCGGCTGCACTGGCTCGCAAACTCTTCCCCGGTCGACACTTGGAATCAGGCATACCACTTGCGCTGTCGCTCGAGCTTGCCGCCGAGGGCCTCGATCGCCAAGTTGACATCCTCCACGATCTGGAAGTCGTACATCCCGACGCAGATGAAATCCGCCCCGCTGGCGAACGCAAAACGGAACGCGTCCTTGGGATGAATCGCGCCCGCCGCCAGCACCTTGAACGCGATCCACGGCTCGGGGCGCGAATTCATGAAGGCGATCGTCTCCTCGGGCTGGGTGCACCAGATGTTGTCGTTTTCCTGCTTGGCCTGGGCCGACCAGTAGTTGGTCTTGTGCAGCGTTTTCATCCAGAAGTCGGGAATCAACCCCTTCTCGACGCACGCCGTGATCGTCGCCAGCTTGTGCCCGCCGATGCCCGCCGGAACCTTGTTCTTCCGACACAGGTCCAGCGCCCTGGCGATCGTGTCAAAGTCCCCCTTCTCCACCAGCAGGTCGGCCGCTCCGCCCTGCACGTAGCAGGCGCAGGCGCCGTTGTCCACCGACTTCTGCACCATCTCGACCACGTTGCCCCACCCGAGGTCCGAAATGAACTGCATCTTGCCATTCGTGCTCTTCCAATAATCGCTGATGATGTTGCAGAGCACCGGGTTGGTCAGAAACGTGTTCACGCCGCACGCCTCGGCCAGCTGGAATGTCTGGAAAATCTTCTCCCGGGTGTGGTACGCCTTGACCAGCGTGGAGACGTAGATCAGGTCGCGAGCATGCGCCCAGCCGCCCACCAGGTTCCCGCCCAGGATCATGCGGCTGAGCGTGACGTTGCCGATCTTTCCCGTGGGCAGCGTTCCCTTCAGATCCTTGACCGTCGCCGAAAAGTCGAAGGTCTTGATCGTCGCCCCGCTCATCGCATCGGCCTTCTCCTGGAGGTTCTTCTCTTCATGGCTGATCCAGCCCTTGCGCTTGACCATCGCCACGGCGAACGCCCCGGCAAACGGCACGCCCGCCAGCGAACCGATCAAATGGCGGCGGGAGGTCGATACCGGCGGCATTCCCGCCACATCGTCGGCCGCCGAATCCGTCTTGCGGGCGCGCGGACCGAAAATGACCCCGTCCAGCCCCAGCACGCTGGCCGGAAGCGCCAGCACCACCGCCAGCGCCAGCAGTTCCACCAGTGTCTTGCTAACCAGCAGGTAATGCCCCTCGGCCAGACCGCCCGCCGGAGACTGCGCCAGCGGCGGATAGGCCAGGTAGTACATCGCCAGCATGCCGATGCCGCAGAATGCCGCGAACCGTGTCACCAGCCCGAGCATCAGGCAGCCCCCCACCAGGATCAGTCCCCAGATGTTGAGCTGATCCACGATCCGCATCGCCATCGGATCGCCCGCGATTCGGCCAAACCAGTCGGCCAGCGGGCCGGTGCTGCTCTTCAGATACGCCGCCGCAGTCCACTTGCCATCCAGCAACTTGACCAGCCCCTCGTACAGGAAGTGCCATCCGATGGCCACCCTCATCAGCATCAGCACGATGATCCCGAACACCGAAACCCGCGCTCGATCAGTTGTCGCCATCCCGACTCCTCCGGTTTGAGGTTGGCCGCATCGTAACCGCGCCTTCCCGATGCGCCTACCGTTTTCCATCGAATCGGAAGAAGCAGACACGCCCCAAACCGGCGTGCGCGAAGGTCCCGTGCGCAACCGCCGGCTACTCCCTCAAGCCGAACTCATTGAGCCGGCGGTGCAGCGTGCGCCGTGAGATTCCCAGCTGCCGTGCGGCCTCGGTGCGATTGCCGCGGCAGGCCTCCAGCGCCTTCATGATCGCCTGCCTGGACAACTGGCTCAGGTTGAGTTCCTCCGACGCTTCGCTTCTCTCCCGCCCGGCTTCGCTTTCGGGGAAGAAGCGATCGGGCAGATCGTCGCTGGTCAGCGTGCGCTTGCCGCTGAGCACGACCAGGCTCTCCAGGGCGTTGCGCAGCTCTCGCACGTTTCCCGGCCAGTCGTAACGGGCGAACGCCTCGAGCAGGGAAGGGTCGATCTCGCGCGGCTCGAAGTTGTTCTGCCGGCAGATTTCATCCAGAAAATACCGCGTCAACAGCGACAGATCGTCCTTGCGCTGCCGCAGCGGCGGCAACTGAATCCGGATCACGTTCAGCCGGAAGAACAAGTCCTGGCGGAATCGACCTTCCTTGACTTCCTGCTCCAGTTCGCGCGCCGTGGCCGCCACGATCCGCACATCCACCTTCTGCGCAGCCGTCGTTCCCACCGGCGTCACCGCGCCATCCTCCAGCACGCGCAACAGCTTGGATTGCAAGCCCAGCGGCAACTCGCCGATTTCATCCAGCAGCAGCGTTCCGCCGTTGGCCGCCTGAAAATACCCGCGAGACCTCGCATCGGCGCCCGTGAACGCTCCCTTCTCATGACCAAACAGCGTCGATTCGATCAGGTTCTCCGGGATCGCCCCGCAGTTCAGCGCCAAGAACGGCCCGCCCTTTCTGGGCCCGGCCTCGTGCAGGGCTCGGGCCACCATCTCCTTGCCCGTGCCCGATTCTCCGATCACCAGCACCGTCGTCTTCACCCCCGCCGCCCGGTCAATCAGGGCAAAGACCTGTTGCATGGCGGGACTCCTGCCGATGATGTTGCGGTAGTGCCAACCCTCGCGCAGCTGCGCCCGCAGGTGCATCAGTTCCTGGCGGAGCCGCCGGTCCTCCAGGGCTTTCTTCACATGTGCCAGCAGTTCCTCGGGATCCAGCGGCTTGGTCAGGTACGCGATCGCACCCGCCTTGATCGCCTCCACCGCCTGCGGAATCGTGCCGTACCCCGTCATCAGGATCACGCCCGTCCCCGGATGGTTCTGGCTCACCCACTTGAGCAATTCGCGGCCACCCATCCGCGGCATCACCAGGTCGGCAACCACAAGATCGGTCCCTGGCTCCAAGGCCGACATCGCCTCCAGCCCGTCCGCCACGGTCTTCACGGCATACCCCTCCTCCCGCAACACCGCGGCCACCGCATCCCGGACCGATGCGTCATCCTCCACCAGCAGAATCGAAAACCCATTCTCCTTAATCATCGTTTGCCAGTCACTCCGCGCGATACCTCACCCTTGCGCCATCAGTTGCACGGGCATCTCGAGTCACCCGCAGCACGGGCGTCTCGCGTCATCCGTAGCACGGGCGTCTCGCCCGTGCCCCCTCCTCGAACATTGCACAACGCCCTGGCTGCACCCGCAATTGCATTGCAAATCCATTCTATCCCATCTCGCGATTCTCCGCCCGCGTCTGACCTGATGAACCGCCGCGTCCTATGTAATCGCTCCCGGCCTGACCGACCCCGCGATCGACTCGGCCCCGGATGCCTCGCTCGGCGCTTGTCCGTGCAGAGGCAGACGCAAGGTGAACTTCGCGCCCTGCCCGGGTGCCGACTCCACCTGCACGCTGCCTCCGAAATTGTCCACGAACCGCTTGACCAGCGCCAGCCCGATCCCGCTGCCGTCCTTCTTGGAAGTGGCAAACGGCTTGAACAGGCGATCCCGCATTTCCTCCGGGATCCCCGGCCCGGTGTCGGCGACGGAGATGGTACCGAATTCATCCTGCCGGCCAATCGCCACCGTGATCAGGCCGCCCCGACCCATCGCCTGCTGCGCGTTGAGCACCAGGTTAATCAGAACCTGCCGCAGCGCGTGCGGATCGCACGCCACCACCACCGGCGCCGGCGGCGATGGAATCTCCAGCCGCGTACCGCTTTCCCGCAGCATCTCGGCCATCAGCGCCCGCAGGCTTTGCGCCGCTCCCTGCAGGTCCACCGCCTCCACCGACAGCGACTGCGCCCGCTCGTGCGCCAGGTAGTTCTGCAGCAGTTGCTGGACGCGCAGCAGTTCCGCGTCGATCGTGTCGGCCGTTGCGCTTACGCGCTGCGGGTCGCCGCAGTTCCGCCGCAGGGAATGAAGCTGAAAGCGCAGTGCCGCCAGCGGATTGCGTATCTCGTGCGCCAGGACCGCCGCCGCCAGTCCGCGTTCGGCGAGCATCCCCTGCTGTTCCAGCTCGGCGCGCCGCCGCTGTTTGCCCGCGCGCGTCCAGAACTGGTAGGCGGCGATCGCCACCGTGCTGATCAGCACGATGCCCACGGCGGTGAAGATCGAGACAGTCTTGAGCAGTCCCCAGTAGCTGTCCCAGAAGTGGTTCCACAAACCCCGCCTCGAGAAATCCATGTAGATCATCCCCCGGGGCTTGCCCTGCTCCACCCAGGTGTAGAAGACACGGTAACTCGACGGGTCGGCATCCAGCAGGCTCTTGACTTCCTGCGGCGACCGCGGAAGCGGCGTCTGCGCCGACTTCCGAACGGCCGCCACGCCGTTGCGCCTGAAATCCAGGAACGCCACCGCCTGCACGGCGTCATCGCCGAAAAGCTCCGTCCGCAGCGGCTCGAGCACCTGGTCCGGCGTGCTGTACCACCACCCGGAATTGGACACCTGGATGCGCACCCGCGCCGCCAGCGATTCGGTCTTCTCCCGCAGAGCGCGGTCGTACGCCGACCCGATCACCCAGAAGGACCAGGGGACCGTCAACAGGGCGGCCAGGAACACAAACATCGCCGGTACCGCCCAGGCGCGAATAAAGGCAAACAGCCGTCTCACGATTCACCCGGAAGACGTCATGCGGCACGGACCAACTAACATCCGGAGCCTTTTCCCAGAACCGACTCCACGATACGGATCAGTTCACACGGATTCACCGGTTTCGTCAACCAGCCGGCCAGTGCCCCGTTCGCGTCGGGCGGACGGGCGTTGGCCAGGTCAAATGCCGTCATCACCACTGCTCGCATGGGAAGCTTCTGCTGCACCATCTGCCGCAGAATGTCCATCCCGCTGCCATCCGGCAGATTCAGGTCCAGCAGGCACAGGCGTGGCCGAAGTTGTAAGAGTTTTGACATGCCCTCCCTGACCGTGCGTGCCGTGTGAGTCCGATAGCCGTGGTCTTCCAGAAAACGGACGAGGCTGTCCGCCAGGGACAGATCATCTTCCACCAGGAGAATTGACGATTCGTTGGACATGCATCCGCAAGAGCCGTATCCCGCACATCTTCCATGGCAGGCATACGCGGGTTGACTCAATACACGCGCTATATCGGCTAGATTTGAACGTGAAAGCAACTGCGATGCCATCCTCAGGCCGGTCCCGGCGCACGCCTCGGGCGGGCCATTGCTCCATCTCGGCGGCCTTGGCGTTGCAGGTTGTGTCATCGTGGCTCATTCTGTGCCACGCTTTCCCGGCGCGACACAGCAATAAGCGCCCGACCCCGCAATCTGACGCAGCCGTCGCCATTGCTGAACGCCCGATGATCGGCACGCGAATTGCATAAAGGGTGGTCGCGGTCGACAACGACCCATGACTGAAGACTAGAGGGTTTATCAATGATCCGTCGTCAAAGGCCCCGAAGCATGTCGATGCTTCGGAAGCCGCTTCGGTAAAGGAGGTCCGCCGAACCAATCCAATTTGCAGGGGAGTCGGAAGACTCCCGCATTAGACAGTGTTCTTCCCGGAAGGGAGCCGCCTGCTGATGTGAAGCAGCGGCTCCTCATTTTTTGGCGGCGTCGGTCAACTGCCTGACCTTGACCGCCAGCACACCTGCCAGCCAGAGACAAGCAAAGGCCCCGGCCAGATTGGTTGCATGGAACCAGTGCCACCCACCCCGCCATAACCCTGCGACGCCTCGCCACCCAAGCTGCCCCGCCAGGGCAATGCATATCACCAGTCCGATTGTGCAATACGACCGCGCACGATAGATCCCGCGCCGAAGCATCGCGATCCGCTGAATCCGCCGACCGTCCAGATCAACGTCGATCGGCGGCGACTGCGCCGGGTTTTGCGTCTCCGCTGTCGCAGGAACAACGAACGGCTCCTGACAATACGGACACTCCACGCATCGCGCCTCAAGGCCCAACTGCGCCTCGACAGGCTGCCGGCAATGCGGGCAATTGAAAAGCGTCGGCTCCATTCAACCGGCCCGCGAAAACCACGGGGAAAGACGCTCCAACCGTCTCCTTCATTCCGCGTTCTTCGCGACCCTTTCTACTCGAGAACCTTCTCAGCATTTCAACAGGATTTCCTTCACCGCCTGCGCATCCAGATCCCCATGCTCTCCGTGCCTGACGTTTCGAGCAGCAAACCGCTCGCTGATCTTCTTCGCGGCGTCGGCAGCACTGATTCCGTAGTCCGACAGACGGGTCGGCATCCCGATTGAGTGGAAGAACTGCTCCATTCTCGACACGCCGGCTTCGACCAGGTCGCCGCCGCCGATGTTCCACACCCGCTGCGCGAACTGCCGCAGTTTCGCGGCCTTGCGCTCGCGCTGGTGACGAAGGACCTGCGGCATCACGATCGCCAGCGTCTCAGCATGATCCAACCCGTAGAAGGCCGTCACCTCGTGGCCGATCATGTGCGTTGACCAATCCTGCGGTACCCCCATGCCGATCAGGCCGTTCAGCGCCTGCGTGGCGGCCCACATGAAATTCGCCCGCGCATCGTAGTCGTTCATGCTGGCCAGCGTCCTGGGACCTTCCTCGATCAGGGTCAGCAGAATCGCCTCGGCCTGGCGATCCTGCAAGGCAGCGTTGGCCGGATACGTCGCGTATTGTTCCATCACGTGGGCGAAGGCATCGACGATGCCGTTACGCACCTGCTTGGCCGGCAACGAGAAGGTGGTCTGTGGATCGAGCACGGCAAACTGCGGGTAGGTCGCCTCCGATCCGAACGCCAGTTTCTCCTGCGTCGATTTCCGCGAGATCACCGCAAATCCGTTGGATTCAGAACCCGTGGCCGGCAGCGTCAGCACCGCACCAATGGGCAAAGCGACCGTAACCGAGGCACCGGTCAGTATTTGCCACGGATCACCCCCTTGGAATCTGGCGGCTGCAGCAATGAATTTCGTCCCGTCCAGAACCGATCCCCCGCCCACCGGCAACAGGAAATCAATGCGTTCCTGCTTCGCGACGGCCACCGCTTCCATGAGCGTTTCATAGAGCGGATTGGGTTGGATTCCACCGAACTCAACCAGCGTCCGCCCAGCCAGCGCCACCTTGACCTGTTCGTAGACCCCATTCCGCTTGATTGAGCCCCCGCCGTAGGTCATCAGCACCCTGGCATTCGTTGGCACCAGTTTGCCCAATTCCGCGATAGTCCCCTTGCCAAAGACGATCCGGGTCGGGTTGTAGTAAACGAAGTTGTTCATGATGGCATCCTCAACAGTCGCTGGCATCTTACCGTGAATTCCGCGACAGGAAAAACCGCAAACCCAAAGAAACCCCAACTTGGCCGGATAACCGGACAAGAATTGTCCTGAGCCGGCCCTTCCTGTAAATCACCAGAATAGAAGCACTTGCCTCGGTTGTTGTCAAATCTTCTGCTTTGGCCTGTAGGTTCCCTGCAACAACGGACGACCTCTAACGATGTAGAAGGTGGTGAGCGGGTGAAGGCAACCCAGGTTACCACGCCGGCTCAGCGGTGCAGGGACCGTAACCGCTTGCCCGAGGCCTATCATTGGGACCAAAGGCAGAAAGGGTAGTCATGGCAAGGAGAAACGCATTCACGCTCGTTGAATTGCTGGTGGTCATCGGGATCATTGCGCTTCTGGTTTCGATCCTCATGCCCGCCCTTTCCGGGGCCCAGCGCAAGGCACAGAGCGTACGTTGCCAAGCCAACCTCAAGCAGATCGGCACCCTGTTGCTGATCTATGCCAACGAAAACCAGGGATGGATGGTTCCCCTGGGAGTCAATGGACGCCACTTGGGTGCCGGCGTCCCGCGCGAGCAGCGATGGCCGACTCTGGTCTTCAAGCCGCCGGTCTGGAATCCCCCGGTGATGCTGTGCCCCTCCGACGTTCAGCCGGCCGAGGAGCATTCCTACATCCTGAATATCTATCTGCAACGATACAACATCAAGTTCGGCAAGACCAAGGGCATCCCCAGCAGCGAAGTCATTGTGATGGGCGAGAAGAAGTCCAATCTGCCGGACTACCATATGGATCCGGGACAGTGGGACTACCTCGTGGAGGAATTCCGGCACGGTCTCTATGTGGGTTCCAATTACCTGTTCCTGGATATCCACGTTGAGAGCCAGCATCCGAAGGAAGCCAAGAAGCTGGCCCAGACCGAACCCTGGGATCCGACACCGACCACGCAGCCCAATCAGAATCCGCCGGGAACTCCGGATTGATGGGCTTGTCTAATACCGAGTCTGTGGAAGTGACACGGATGTCACCGATGGACATTGAGCTCCGGGAGTGCGGAGCCACAAGCGCCAGCCGTCCTGATCGGCGTGTTGGCGGGAAAGGGAAGTCATGTCCAGGAAGCGCGGTTTTACGCTGGTTGAACTGCTTGTCGTCATCGGCATCATTGCCCTGCTGATATCCATTCTCCTGCCGGCCCTGTCGGCGGCGCAGCGCAAGGCCCAGAGCATCAAGTGCCAGGCCAACCTCAAGCAGATCGGCACATCCCTGCTGATGTACGCCAACAACAACAACGGGCACATGCTCCCGCTGGGAGCGGGCGGGCAGCGACTGGGCGGCGGCGTGCCGCCCGAGCAGCGATGGCCGACCGTCGTGCTCAGCCCCCCCAAGTGGAATCACCCGATCCTTCAGTGCCCGTCGGATCCCAACCCGGGATACGAGCACTCTTACATCCTGAACGTCTACCTGCAGAAGTACGACTTCCGTTTCGGGCGGGCCAAGGGAATCAATCCCTCGGAAATCATCGTCATGGGCGAGAAGAAGTCGGACAAGCTCGACTACCACATGGATCCGGGCCAGTGGGATGACATCGTCGAGGAATACCGTCACGGCCTGTATGTCGGCTCCAATTACCTGTTCCTGGACATCCACGTCGAGAGCCAGGTGCCCAAGATGGCCAAGAGACTGGCCCAGGCCGAACCGTGGGACCCGACGCCGGCCACCATGCCCACCAAGCCGCCCGGAGGAATCGACTAATCGTCCAGCAGCAGCCGTTTGTACCGTGGAAGGACCGCTTCCCAGGAAAAACGTTGCCGCACATCGTTGGTTGCGTTATCTACCAACGTGCTTCTCAGTGGGCCGTCCCGCAGGATGCGCCGGATCGCGCTCGCCAGGGCCTCCGGGTTGCGCGCCGGCGCCAGCAGGCCGTTGAATCCGTCCCTCACCACGTCACGGATTCCCGGCACGTCGGTACCGACCACCGGCACGCCCGCGGCCATGGCCTCGATCAGCACCAGGCCGAAACCTTCGGCCTCGGATGGCAGGACCAGCACGTCCATCTGCGAAAAAGCCTGGCGAGCGTCGGCCACTGCGCCGTGGAGCGTGACCCGGCCGCCCAGGCCCAGCTGACGCACGCGGGCCTCGATGGCGTGTCGATCGGGACCATCGCCGAAAATGTGGAGGTGGACTCCCTCCAATCGCCCCACCGCGTCAACCAGGTCAGCCACGCGCTTCACAGGGTCGAGCCGCCCGAGAAAGCCGACCGATGTTGGCGATAAGCGCCCGGGGACAGCCCCGGAGCGATCCCCCGCGGCGTCCACCGCGTTTGGGATCACAACGATCTTGTCGCGGCGGATTCCAGACCACTCGACGGCCGCGGCCGCGACCGAATCGGAAGGCACGACGATCTTCCAGGCCCAGTGCTCGACGGCACCCTGGACCCACCAGTGCCAACACGGCCACGGTTGCGTCGTCTGGATCGACTGGATGTACCGCACCCCGTCGTTCATCATTGCGGTGGCCGCAGCTGCCGCATTTGCATGGACCAGGAAACTCAACACGGTCTGCACGCGATGATCGCCAATCAGCCTGCTTAGCCGCCCAATCACGCGCCAATCAAAAATGCCCCCGGCATGGAGCGCCGTCACCTCGATCCCCGCCTCCTGAATCTGCCGGGCCACCGGCCCGAATCCCCCCAGGCACGCGGCCTCAACGCTCGCGCCGCCGCGGCAAAGCCGCACCGCCAGTTCGCGCACCACGGCGGGCGTGCCGCCAAGCTCAAGGTCAGTCACCAGCAGTAGAATCCGTGCCACGCCGGTCAGTGTAGCCGAATGCCGCTCCCGGGCCATCCCCCGCGTTTCCGGGAACCGGCGGTTCTCACCCCGTCAACTGGTGCTCCAGATGCGTGAGCTGCTCGATGATGCGCGAGTCGGTCGAGCAATCCTCCGTCACCGTCCGCACCGCGTGGAGAACCGTCGTGTGATCGCGTCCGCCGAAGTAGCCGCCGATCTCCTCCAGCGAGTACTCCGTGTGCTTGCGCGCCAGGTACATGCACACCTGGCGGGGAAAGGCGATGCTCTTGTGACGTTTCTTTCCCTGGAGATCCGACAGGCGCACGTTGTAGTACTTGGTCACCACGTCGAAGATCTGCTGGATCGTGATCCGCTTCTGCTCCGGCGTCACCGCCTCGCCCAGCGCCGCCTTCGCAAGTTCAATGTCGATCCGTCCCGCCGCCAGCATCGACATGCCCTGTATCCGGGTGATGGCCCCTTCCAGCTCGCGCGTGTTGCTTTCGATCTTCGCCGCCACGTAGCAGAGCACGTCATCGGGCAGGCTCATGCCGCGCATGCGTGCCTTCTTCTGCAGGATCGCCATGCGTGTTTCGTAGCACGGCTTGTCGATCCGCGCCACCAGGCCCCAGTTGAAGCGGCTGACCAGCCGCTCCTCCAGTTCGGGAATCTCGCTGGGGGGGCAATCGGCGCTGAGGATGATCTGCTTGTGCCCCTGGTAGAGGGTGTTGAAGGTGTGGAAGAACTCCTCCTGCGTGCGATCGCGGCCGGCCAGGAAATGGATGTCGTCGATGACCAGCATGTCCACGTGGCGGTAGCGATACCGGAACTGGTTCATGTCGCCGGTCTCGATGGCATTGATGAACTGGTTGATGAAACTGTCGCAGGACAGGTAGAGGATTCGGGCGTTGCCGTTGCGATCCAGCACGTGCTGGCAGACCGCCTGCAGCAGGTGGGTCTTGCCCAGCCCCACGCCGCCGTGAATGAACAGCGGATTGTACGCCTTGCCGGGCGCGTCCGCGACCGCGACACAGGCCGCGTGCGGCAATCGATTGCAGGGGCCGGTGACGAAATTCTCGAACGTGTAATCCGGGTTCAGCGGCAGCGGCAGATCGCCTTCGTTGAACACGCCGCCCGTCGGCATGTTCTCGCAATGAAAGCTCACGGTCACCAGGCGGCCCGTGATCGCCTGCGCCGCGTGGGTGAACGGCTGGGCACACTGCGCCTGGCAGAAATTCAGTTGCGCCCCCGACTGCACCACCACCTGGATCATCCCGTTGGGAAGCTGCCGCGGCGACATCTGATCGAACCAGACCCGGTTGAGTCCCGGGTTCTGGGTCCGAACCATCGCCAGGATCTGTCTCCAGATTCCCGGGTCCAGTGCGATCGGCTCTGCGGTGCGACGAGAGGTCGTCTCGCGCGGCGACGGCGAATGGGTCGTTAGCATGTCAGCCTTCAATTCAGTCGGAGGCGGAACTGCTCGCGGGGCGATCGCAGTTCCCGGATGTGTTCCTTCTTCCCGTTTCCAACCGTATAAGTCAGCAATCCAACCACAACGCCACGAAACACAAACCGGACGATCGTTCAAACATCATCGAGTGCCCTGGTGAATGCGCACACCTTAGCCATTTTTCCCGCCGCGCCAAGAAGCGTTTTTTCAAACGACAGGCGATCCTATGCGCCCGTCCCGCGCGGCCGCGCGAGTTTCAATTCCAGCATCACTTTCTGCAGATCGCTCCAGACTGCCCCTCGTACCTCCGGCGTATACACACGCAATATGTAGGAGGGGTGGAACGTCGGCATCACCCTGATTCCGCGATACTCATGCCATTGCCCGCGCATCCGCCCCATGCTCTGGCTGGACCCTGTGATCAATCGCGTCGCCGGCAATCCCAGCGTCACGATCACTCTGGGCCGGATGATTTCCAGCTGCCGCTCCAGGAAGGGCGTGCAGGCCTCGGTTTCATCCGGCGCCGGCGCGCGGTTCTGCGGCGGGCGACACTTGACCACGTTGCAGATGTAAACCTGTTCGCGCCGCAAACCCATCGCCGCGATCATCTCGTCAAGCTTCTTCCCCGCGCGACCGACAAACGGCCTGCCCTGCAGGTCCTCCGTCTCGCCGGGCCCCTCGCCTACAAACACCAGTTCCGCATCGGGATCGCCCTCGCCGAACACCGTGTGCGTGCGAGTCTCGCACAGGCGGCAGCGGCGACATCCTTTCACCTGCCGATCATCCAGTTCATGCAGCAGGCGAACCTTCTGATCCCGATCGAGCGGCGGACCGGTCATCGGCCGCGATTGCGGCGGCAGCAGCAACTGCTCCGGCGGAGCCTCGACCACGGGCGGCGGAGCCTGGCCCGCCGATCGGTCGACCGCCGGGCTGGCCGACTGGACCTGCGCCGACCCGCGCGTTTCCGGCAGACGAACCGGAATCGCCTCCAGCCCGAACACCCGCTCGCCGCGCAGCGCCAGTCGCAATCGAGATCTGATGACCTGATCCATAGGGCCCGCAATCGTAGGAGCCTCGCAGCCGCGCGCCAACACCGAACGAAAGTTCCCCCTGCAAAGATCCTGGCCGGCTGTGTTCGGCGGCCACCTTCGCCTTTTCAACCCGTCGCTTTTTCGCTTCCCGCGACTATGATCCCAGAAGAAGAGCGAGGTACACCATGGCCGACAAACGAGACTATCTCAGGCAACCGATCGAGCATTTTGACATCACCCGCCACAACGTGGTGCCCCTGGTCGAGGCGATGCGGCACATGGCCTTCTCGGCACGCGATCTTCACCGCGCGGCCGACATTTACGACCGCATGCTCCGCGACGAGGACTGCGGCATCATCCTCTGCCTGGCCGGCTCCCTGATCAGCGCGGGGCTCAAGAAAGTCTTTGCTGACCTGGTTCGCCACAACATGGTCGATGCCATCGTCTCCACCGGCGCCAATTTGATTGACCAGGATTTCTTCGAGGCGCTGGGTTTTCGCCACTGGATCGCCGAGGATCGCTTCCGCAGCGGCATGTACGATGGGGAGCTGCGGGAACTGATGATCGACCGCATCTATGACACCTTCATCGACGAAGAGGAACTCCGCGTCTGTGACGAGGTCACTCGACGGATCTTTGACGAACTCGAACCGCGTCCCTACAGTTCGCGCGAACTGCTTCGCGAGTTCGGCGCTTATCTCGATCGCGATGGCAACCTCAAGGCCGCCGACAGCATCATCCACGAGGCCTACAGGAAGGACGTGCCCATCTTCGTCCCGGCTTTCTCGGACTGCTCGGCCGGATTCGGAATCGTCGCCCACCAGCACCAGCGACAGGGAGCCGGCCAGCCATATGTCTCGTTCGACTCCGGCAAGGACTTCTACGAGCTGACGCAATTGAAGCTCAAGAGCAGGCAGACGGGCCTTTTCATGATCGGAGGCGGCGTGCCGAAGAACTTCGCCCAGGACATTGTCGTGGCGGCCGAGATCCTGACCGACGAGGATGCGCCGATGCATAAGTACGCCATCCAGGTGACCGTCGCCGACGTCCGTGACGGCGCGCTGTCCAGTTCCACCCTGAAGGAAGCATCAAGCTGGGGCAAGGTGGATACCGTCTACGAACAGATGGTCTACAGCGAGGCGACACTCGCCGTGCCGCTGATCGCAGGCTATGCCTGGCACAAGGGCGCATGGAAGACACGGGCGGAGCGCCGCTGCTCGCGGCTCCTGGAGCCCTCCCCTGTCACGTGAGATTCGGCCATCGGCAGCCGCCCGACAGATGATTGATGCGGTTGACAGTCCCATCGACGCCGCGCGGTGAATGTCCAAGCCGTCTTTCTCGCGGCAACTTCCTCCCGCAGGAAGGGCTTTTGCTGCCCGATCGCGCATTTGCCGCCCCCCTGCTGTATAAATGGGGTATTACGAGAATTCCTTATGCCCGACGAACCCGCTCGATCATTGCGCAGACACCGGCGGCCAAACCCGCGATTCAACTACCGTGCCATGAGCCACGAAGCGGCCCACGCCGACACATCCTGCTGCCAGCAGCCCATCCCGGAGCATCCCCTGATTCCGCGTGCTGCGCCGCAACTGATCACGTCGCCCGATGAGCTGGCGGAACTGATCGGGCATCTGCGTGACGCCGGGCGATTCGCCTACGACAGCGAGTTCATCGGCGAGGCCAGCTTCCTGCCCAGGCTGTGCCTGATCCAGGTGGCGACCGCGCACCGCATCAGCCTCATCGACACACTGGCGCGACTGGACCTGTCCCCGTTCTGGAACCTGGTCGCCGATCGGGACATCGAGAAAATCGTTCACGCCGGCCAGCAGGACCTGGAACCGGTTTATCGCCTGATCGGCCGACCTGCCGCCAATATCCTCGATGTTCAGATCGCCGCGGGATTCGTGGGGCTGGCATACCCGGTGGGGCTCTCCAAGCTCGTGAAGGAATTCGTCGGGGTTCATCTGGGCAAGGGCTTCACCTTTACACATTGGGACAGGCGCCCCCTCAGTCCCGTGCAGCTTCGCTATGCGGCCGACGATGTGCGCTATCTGCCGGCTCTGCATGATGCTCTGCTTGGGCGGCTGGATGAACTGGGGCACACCGGCTGGGCGCGGGAGGAATCCGAGGCCCTGTGCGATCCGGCCCTCTACCAGCTCGACGCGACGCGCGAGTGCCTGCGCATCCGCGGCGCCGGCTCGCTGGCACAGCGGAATCTGGCGGTTCTCCGCGAGCTGGTCATCTGGCGTCACCAGGCCGCCCAGCGACACGATGCCCCGGCTCGCGGCTACCTGAAGGACCAGGTTCTGGTCGATCTGGCCGACGCTCTGCCCACTTCGCGGCAACGACTGGCGAGAATCGCGGGACTGCCGCGTCCCGTTGAGGAGCAAGAGGCGGACCACATCCTGGCCGCGGTGACGCGCGGCATGGCGGCGTCCGCCGAAGACCTGCCTGTCATTGAGCAGAACGAGGAGAGCCCGGCGGAACGGTTCGCGATCGAGTCGCTCCTCAGCGCCATTCAGGCCTACTGCGCGGGGCGATCCGTCGATCCGGCGTTGGTCACAAGCCGTCACGAGGTGGCGCGGCTCTATCGCCACCTGCGGGAGCACACGTCCTTGCCGCAGGATCACCGACTGCTGCGCGGCTGGCGCGCCCAACTGGTCGGCCGCCTCCTGGCCGACATGTTCCGTGGAGAGGGAGCCGTGCGGCTCTCCTGGCCAAATGGAGTGCTGAGAAGCGAGAGGCTGAACCACTGATAAAGATGGACCTCGCCCCGGCATGTGCCCCGGTCCTTTCTCCCTTCATTGCTGCCGCAAGCGGCGTTAGAATCCCCCTGACTTAACTGGAGCAGCACGTGTCCAACACCTTCGGCAACCTGATCAACGGCCAGTGGATTCCCTCGATCACCGGCAACACTTTCGACGTCCAGAATCCCGCTCGCAAGGACGAGATCGTCAGCACGTTTCCGGCCTCCAGCGCCCAGGACGTCAAGCAGGCTATTGACGCCGCCGAGGCGGCATTTCCCGCATGGTCCAGACTCACCCCTCACCGCCGTGGCACATACCTCGCCAGGGCCGCCCAGCTTCTGGCACAGCGTCGCGACCAGGCCGCCACCACCCTTGTCCGCGAAGAGGGCAAGCCCATCACCGAAGCTCGCGGCGAGGTTGATCGTTCCATTGCCCTGCTGGAGTTTTACGCCGGCCAGGCGTCGCTGCTGGGCGGGCAGACGTTCCCATCGGCAATGGACGGGAGATTCCTCTATACCGTTCGAGCGCCGCTTGGCATCGTCGCCCTCATCACCCCCTGGAATTTCCCCAGCGCCATCCCGGTCTGGAAACTCGCCCCGGCGCTTCTCTGCGGAAACACTGTTGTGCTCAAGCCCGCGTCGCTGGCACCCACCTCCGCCGCCATCGTCGCCCAGTGCCTGGTCGAGGCCGGCTTGCCTGCCGGCGTCCTGAACCTGGTCACCGGCGGCGGGCGGGATGTCGGCGATCCGCTCATCAACGATCCCCGCATCCGCGCCATTTCCTTCACCGGCTCCTACGAGATCGGCCGGTCCATTATCCGGCGCACCGCCGATCGCCTCATTCGCGTGGGACTGGAGATGGGCGGTAAGAATCCCCACATCGTCATGGACGACGCCGATCTGGATCGAGCCGTCAATGACATTGTCATCGGCGCGTTCTGGTCCTCGGGCCACAAGTGCACCGCGTGCTCCCGGGCAATCGTTCTTGAATCCGTGTGTGACGCTTTTGTCGCCAGGCTCCTGAAGCGCGTGGCGGACATCAGGGTCGGCGACCCCCTGCTGCCCGAAACGCAGGTTGGCCCGGTCATTGATGAAAAGCAACTGGCCTCGATCCTCCAGTATATTCAGATCGGCCAGAGTGAAGGGGCCAGGCTTGCCGCCGGCGGAAAGCGGCTCGCCGGCGGAATCTATGACGCCGGCCACTTTATCTCTCCGGCCGTCTTTACCGATGTCACCCCGACCATGCGCATCGCCCGCGAGGAGATCTTCGGCCCGGTGCTGGCCGTCATGAAGGCCAGGAACCTCGATGAAGCGGTGGGCATTGCCAACGACGTGGACTTTGGTCTGTCGGCCGGCATCGCCACGCGATCCATCGCGACGGCAATGGACTTCGTTCGCCGCATCGACGCCGGCGTTATTCACGTCAACAATCCCACGGCAGGCCTTGAATACCAGCTTCCCTTCGGCGGCTGCAAGGCTTCCAGCAGCGGCTACCGTGAGATGGGGACCACGGCCCTGGACTTCTATTCGCTGGTCAAAACGGTGTACGTCGATGGCTAAGCCGACCGCTCCCATTCATCTGGCCGGTCCCCGGCCAGACAAGCCCAGGATCTACAACCGCCCCTGGCATCTGGATGCCGACGACCGGCGCCACCACGGCAAGAGACGATGGGATGTGGCCCTTCTCGATTCGCTTCTGGCGGCCGCGGCCCGAATCGAATCGCTCTACCCGCCGGATTTCTCGGCCCGAAACGTGATCCGCCTCCGCGCCGCGGGGATTGCCCGGCCGGTTGCAACGATTTCAACCGCGTCGGGCACGTCATTGAAGATGACGATCGGGGAACACAAAGTGTCGCTGAACACCCGCGCCGACGTCAGGCGGTGCGTGCTGCTGCTGGCGAAAGTCATGTCTGCGGCTCCCGGGCGACGATCAGCACCGCGCCCAGAATGACGGCGCCGCCCAGAGCGGTCGTGAGCGTAAACCATTCGGTACCAAATGCTATCGAACTGATCGTGGCAAAGACCGGTTCCGTACAATAGATGACGCTTGCGGTTGCGGCCGACACTGCCGGCTGGTGGACCGTCATCAGATGATTCGCCACGATCGAACAGATGAAGATCAGAAGCACCATCGAGCCGGTGAACACCAGGTCACGCACCAGGTTGACCAGAAGATGAGGACTTAGAAGCCACCAGCCGCCCAGGAGCAGGCCTCCACCCAGGTTCATCAGCCCGCACGCCAGGAACATCCACAGCGTCAGGCGAAAAGGGCGGACAACGCGCCCATAGTGACCGATCGCCAGGATCTGCCCGGTGAACAGGATCGAGCCGATGACGGTCAAAACCTCACCCAGATGCGCGATCGGGGGCGCAACGGCCAATTGGTTCTGGGACGCGGCGTTTTCGTTGGGCTGGGACAGGATCAGGACCCCGACGACGGCCAGCACGACCGCAATCCATGTGTGGAGGGTAACCCGATGGCGGAACAGAATGGACTGACCAAGAGGTGCAAAGATGACGGCCATCGCCGTGAGGAACGCCGATACGGAGGGGAGAGTATAGCGAAGCCCGGCAAGTTGGAGGAGCATTCCGCCGCCGAAGAAGCCCCCGATCACCAGTCCGCCTGTCCAGTCCTGGGACGTATAGCCACGGTGGTGGCGACGGGTCAGCAGCCAGTAGACCAAGCCTGCCAACGTAAAACGCCATCCGTTGAAAATCGCCCGCATGGCCAGGTCCCCGCGGATATCCACAGGCGGAAGCATTCCTGCCATGCGGGCAGAGGCGATCTGCATGACCGGGAATGACAGTCCCCAGCAGAGACAACAGAAGATCAACACCAGCACGGCGATATGAGCCTGGCCGGAATTGCGGGAAAGGGTTGCTTCAAGCGGTGCCATTGGGGCGTGTGAACCTGCCACGGTGCGAATTCTGCGAATTTTCTTTGGCGAAAGAGGCAAATGCGGGGTATTGTTATAATACTTCGATCAGTCTGACATTCTGAGGTTGATTTTCTCCGCCCCGCCGGTGCCTTGTCCCCCCCTTCCAACCGGCGGGGCCTTTTATTGGCAACACCGCCCAGGTTGCCTTGGCCAAACCACTTGCGCGCAATCTGACGTTGAGACGAAACGGGTTATGCCGAATCGATGGCCCTCTCACTTGCGTGATGGAAGCAATCCTCCGACCGGTTCACCGGTTCGCCTCAAGCATGCGACAGGTTGTGACATCCGCGTGAATTCCCTATGATAAATGGTCTATCGACCTCGCAGCATTGGAGGACGCGGAGTGCGTAGCTCAGTTGGTAGAGCAACGGACTTTTAATCCGTAGGTCCTGGGTTCAAGTCCCAGCGCACTCATTCCACATCTCTCGGCAGTACTTGACAGCTTCTCCGCCGGGAGCTGTGTTCCGGGTCCGGCTTGGGGCTCGACGTTCAGTTCATGCCAATCCGAATCCCTGGCGATACTGCTTGCGGATCAGGGCGTCGGCCTCAGGGGCATTGGTGGCCTTCATCGCCTTGGCATCCCACTCAATTCGCTTCTGAAGTCGCGTGGCCAGATTGCCGACCAGCAGCGCCTCGGTGAACGGCCCGGAATACCAGAAGCCCGCCTTGGCATCCTCGGGCTTGCCGTCCTTGCAGGCCTGGATCCACTCGCCGCGATGGCCGCCTTTACTGCGGGGTATGCTGGGCTTGATCTCGCCAACCTCCTTGCGACGGGCGGCCGGAAACAGACGCGGCTCGCCCGACCACCCGCCGCAGACCATCGTTCCCTTGTCGCCGACGAACATGATGCCGTTGTCGGAGAGCTTGAATTGCCCCTCCAGATCCCTGGTCGGTTCGGGCATCTTGCCGCCGTCATACCAGTAGGCCTTGAAGGCCGGGTGCTTCTTGGTCGCGGCGAACTCGAAGGTAATGATCTGCCACGCGGGATAGCTGTCCGGGCCGAGCGGGCTGCTCTGGCAGGAGGCCGCCACGGGGGAGCCGATCTCCAGGGCATAGAACATGGGGTCGATGTTGTGGATGGCCATGTCGCCCAAAGCCCCCGTGCCAAAGTCAAAGTAGCCGCGCCAGGCGAAGGGATGGATATTGGGATTGTACGGTCGCATCGGGGCGGCGCCGATGAACAGGTCCCAGTCGATGTGTGCCGGGACGGGCGGAGCGGGATTGGGCGAGGGCGCGGCCGGCTGCGGCCACCATTGACGGGCGCCGGGAACGCCCGGCCGATCCGACCATGAATGGACTTCCTTGATCGTGCCGATGGCGCCGGCGTCGATCCACTCCTTGGTCTGGCGAAGACCATTGCCCGCATGGCCGTTGTTGCCCATCTGCGTAACCAGGCCAGTCTCACGGGCCACGCGCGTCATGAGCCGGGCCTCCTCGATGGTGTGGGCCATCGGCTTCTCAACGTACACGTGCTTGCCGGCCCGCATCGCCGCCAGGGAAATCGGCGCGTGCATGTGGTCGGGCGTGGCGATCATCACCGCGTCGATGCTCTTGCCGAACTCCTCGAGCATCACGCGGTAGTCCCTGAATTTCCGGGCCTTCTCGAACTTCTTGAACGTGCCGCCGGCCTTGTTCCAATCGATGTCGCAGAGGGCCACGATGTTCTCGCTCTGCATGTCATTGAGCACGCCGCCGCCCTGGCCGCCCACGCCGATGCCGGCGATGTTGAGCTTGCTGTTGGCTCCTTCCGTGCCGGCCATGCCCAGCGCATGTCGCGGAACAAAATGAAAGCCCAGTGTTGCGACGGCCGAGGCCTTCAGGAACTGACGCCTGTTGATCATTGTGCGAACTCCTCGTGTAAACCTGCGGCCCGCTTCGACGGGCCGGTTATGGAAGCAACGCCACATCGGTCGCCTTGTCCCCGCGGACAGTGCTTTCCGCCGGCGTGCCTGTCATGGGGCCGCGATTTCGACCCAGACGGTTTCCGTTTGCTCTCCCGCTGCCAGCTCCCAGCTCGCGTCCGGGTCCGGCGACGGGGCATACTCGCGTGAAGCGCGTTTCATGGTACCGCCCTTCTCGCGCCAGGCGACGCCAACCCTCGCGGCAGACCGAGCGGCCACATCATACACCAGGTGCGCTTCGACCTTGCGGTAGGACCGCCGGCCGCTGTTGGAAAACGTCACCTCGACAGCTTGTCCGGACATCGCATCCTTCAACGCCGCCTCCCCGTAACAGAAGCTCTGCGACCAGAAATCCTTCGGCTCCGGCTCGCGGCGCACGATTGTCCAGTCCTTGACGACCGATCCTTTCACGTCGCCCGCCGCATAATCTATCGTGTACGTCGCCGCCTGGGGAGGATTGCCCGAGTTGTTCCAGCTCGCCGCATACAGATGCACCGGCCGTGCCCCCCGCGGCGGTGTCAGGCGCAGGGTCGTGGCCGTTCCTTCGACAGCGTGCGCATCGGCCTGCGGTTTGGTCGGCCCGGCAGACAAGACGGCGCGATTGGACGCCATGAACGTGATCCTGTTGGTTCCATCCTTCAGGTGTGGAATTGTCGCGGGGTTGCACTGGCAGACCGTCCGCCAGCTCAGCTTCGCGTCCCTGAACGTGGCCGCACCGGCATAGAACCTGATCCAGTACTGATAATGCCCCTTCACCAGGTCCGTGGCATCCAGCGCCTGTCCCGGCATGATCACGCCGGCATCGCGCCATGTCCTGCCCTGGTCGGTGGAAATCGCCACCGGCACCGATGCCCACGCCGAGATCAGAAGCCCGTTGGTCCCGCCCGAATCGTAGATGCCCCACGGTTTGTCGTTGGCCGGCGTCGCGGCGATGACGTACGGCGAGTAGAACTCGAAGGTCAGTTCGTTGGGCGTCTCCTCGATCAACCCTTCCCGGTACGATCCATCCGTAAAATCCGGCGTGTAGGTGTACACCGCGTTGCCGTAGCGAAACTGCCCTGGCTTGTGTCCGGCATCGCGATCAGCGCGATACATCTTCTCCGGCTGATTGACCCACGTGCGCGACCGCTCGGGACCGGGAATCCCGCCGGCCTTGTAGTTCATTCCCCAGAATACGAACGTCTTTCCGTCTTCCAGGCCCGGCCCAAGATACCGCCGCAGCGACTCGCCCCTGCGCAGGTGAACCATGGGCGGAGGACCGGCATATCCGGCCAGATATTCCGCCGTGTTGAACTGCGTGTACACTCCCAGCGCGTCCTGTGGGTGCAATCCGGAGACACGCCAGCCCCGCTGTCGCTGCGGCAGGTACTCCGGGTTTGCCAGGTTCTTCAGATCCCTGGAGATTTCCAGGATGGACAGCAGGCGCGAGCCGTCCGGCGCGAATACGACCGTCGAGATATCATGATCCAGCAGCGCCCACCTGCCGGCCCCATAGGCACCGCCCGTCAGATAGACCTCAAAGGAGTTGTGCCCGGCCACACCCACGCACCGGGCTCGGCAGTGACCCAGCAGAGCGTTCATCTCCGCCGTGTACTGTGCGTGCGTGGTTCCGCAAAGTCCGATGCCGTGGGAAAACAGCCCCGTCCAGTACTCGCGGTTCCACTCGGTCTTTCCGAACCCCTGTCCGAACAGATCGCATTTGCCGTCTTCCCCGTGGGCATAATGCAGGTTTCGCCAGTACCAGGATGCCAAGGCCTTGTCCTCGTCGCTGACAACCGGCCGCCCGGTAACGCGCGTGTACAGTTCCGCCTGGGTCCTGAACAGTCGATCGAAGGTCGAGATGGCAAGCTCTCCCGGATACCAGGGGTGGTCCGTGCGAAGCTGGGGGTCGCCCACGCCTCCCATGCACAGCCCACCGACCAGCACGACCCACAGAGCTGCCAGCAGCGATCTCATATCGGTATGTACCGCCGGCGGCAGGAGGCGTTCGGACCCTGGCGACCGCCGATCGCTACTCCCCCATCACCCTGATCAGCAACTGGCGTTGCCGCGGTCCGTCAAACTCGCAGAAGTAGACGCCCTGCCAGGTTCCCAGCACCAGGCGCGCCCCCTCCACGATGATCGTCGAGCTGTTGCCCACCAGAGCCGTCTTCGCGTGGCTGTCGCTGTTGCCCTCGCCATGCAGATAAAACTGCTCGCGCTGCGGAACCAGTTCCTCGAGCTTCCTGAGCAGGTCGTGCTTGACGTCCGGGTCGGCGTTCTCGTTGATCGTCACCCCCGCGGTGGTATGGGGCACGAAAACGACGACGATTCCGTTCTGGATTCCCGCGGCCGCCACCGCCCGCTCCACCAGGCGCGTGATGTCGATGATCTGGCTCCGTTGCCGCGTGGAGAGGGTCTCAGTGACAAGCGGATGAACCTTCATGCGGCCCGCCCCGGCTTGCGGCCCACGACCACCACGCGGTAGACACCCAGCTCGGGGAAGATCGGCTGCATGCTCCAGAGTCTTTCCAGCCACTGCACGACCGGGATCATCGACGGCGGCTTGATTTGCCGGTGCAGCTCGAATCCCCTGGATCGGAGCGCATCGACAATCACCTCCGCCGGGCGCAACCCGGTGTGCTCCGGCTTCTGCGGCTGAAGATGCAGCCTGCGCGCGACCTCGATCCAGTGCCGCGGATTGGGCGTGTACACCATGTAAAGCCCGCCCGGCTTCAGCAGGCGATATGCCTCGGCAAAGATGTCGCACATCACGTCGTGGCCGCAGTGCTCGGTGACGTCGATCGAACAGGCCTTGTCGAACGATTCGCTCGGCAGGTGGTCGCAGCGGGACGCGTCGCCCCGCACGAACGTGTTCTGCGGATAGTCCCGGTTGGTCGCCCGGCACACCTTGATCGCCTCCTCGGCCAGGTCCACCCCGTGAACGATCGCGCCGCGCGAGGCGCAGTGCTTGGCCACCAGCCCCGCGCCGCATCCCAAGTCCACGATCCGATCACCCGGCTGCGGACAGAGACAGGCGTCGATCCAGCGCAGCCGCCACCTGTGAGAGAGGTATTGTTCATTGCGACAGACCGACTGGTAGTACGCCTGGTCGTAAAGCTCGTAGGTGTAATCCTTGTCGTAGCGCTGGCCGGGCAACGGCGATGAGGAGCTTTGCGTCATGGTACTGCGGCGGAATTATAGGCCGGACCCCAGCGCCGGCAACCCTTGCCCCGCGGCGTCGCCGCCCCTATTGTTCCACCCTCCATGCAGTGGCTCTGGACCATCTGTGCCGTGCTGGCAATCTTCGCCGTGATCTTCATCGGCGCAGTCGCCCGCCGTGTCAACTGGCTCAACGAGGAGGCCGACCGCAGTCTGCTCAAGATCGTGGTCAACATTCTCATGCCCGCGCTGATCCTCAAGGCCACGCTCGGCAACCCACAGCTTCTTCTGGCCCGGAACATCCTTCTGCCGCCGGTTATTGGGTTTTTTAGCGTCTTGATCGGCTGCCTCCTGGCACTGATCACGGCTCGCCTTCTGGGCCGCGCCGCCGGCATGGACAACCCCCGGCAGTGGCGCACGTTCGCGCTGTGCGTCGGTCTTTACAATTATGGCTACGTTCCCATTCCGCTGGTCGGCCAGGTTTTCGGCGGCCCGGCGCAGGAAGGCACGCTGGCCGTCTTGTTCGTTCACAATCTCGGTGTTGAAATCGCCATGTGGACCGTCGGCGTCCTGCTGGTCAGCGGCCATCTCGGACGAGACTGGTATCGCCGCATCTTCAACGCTCCCAGCGTTACGATTGCCGTTGCCCTCGTGCTGAACCTGCTTTACGCGCAATTCGCGGGCCTTGTTCCCGATCTGGCCAGGCGGCTTTACAGCGACTGGGTTTTTCAATCCATCAATATGCTCGCGGTCAGCGCGATTCCCGTCGCCCTGCTGCTGATCGGCGCGACCGTGGCCGACGTGTTTGAGGAGTTTCAGTTCACGCGCGGGTTGCGCATCATCAGCCTGGCCTCGATCCTGCGCTTGGGAATCCTGCCGGTGCTGTTTCTGCTTCTGGCGTGGGTACTTCCCGGCTCCGCGGAATTGAAGCGCGTGGTCATCCTCCAGGCGGCCATGCCCAGTGCCGTCTTTCCCATTGTCCTGTCGCGGCACTATGGCGGCGATCCTCCCACGGCCGTTCGCGTGGTCCTGGGCACATCGCTGCTGTCATTGGCAACGATGCCTTTCTGGCTATGGGTAGGCTTGAAAATGCTGGCGGCGTGAGGGAAGCCTCGTCCCTTGCCGCGTCTGTCGGCTGCGGGCTTTCTTTCGCCTGTGACGGGAACTCGGCATGGTCGAGCGGCGGCCGTGCTGCCGCCTTCTGATTGGACTCAGCTTCTCGGTCCAATGAAGACCGGCGGCCGCAGATACAGCGACGCCACCCCGCCAGCGCCGGCCATCGCGCAGGCCAGCAGAAACGCCGGCGAGAACGATCCCGCGGCGTCCGCGATCAAGCCCGCCACGTAAGGCCCAAGCGCCTGCCCGATGCCGAAAACGATCGTCACCAGTCCCAGCGCCGCCGGCGCCAGCCTGCTTCCAAAGATATCCCCGGACAGCGCCGCCATCAGCGCCGGCACGCTCCAGGCGCTGATCGCGAACAACCCGGCCGAGATGTAAATCGCCGACGGCCGCAGGCTCGCGCCAAACAGCAGGTAGGCGCTGCCATGCAGGGCAAACACGCTCAGCAGCGCCCACTTGCGGCCCCAGCGATCCGAGAACCAGCCCCAGAAGCATCCGCTGGCGCTGGACGCCAGTCCGATCGTCAGCCAGATCATCCCCGCCCGCTCGCCCGGCATCTGACCCTCCCTCACCAGGTAGCGAATGAAGAATGTCGCGTAGATGATGTATGAAAAACCGAACGCGAAATAGACAACCGCAAGGTCCCACAGCTGCCGCGACCGATACACCATCCGCCACCCGGCGCGGAAACCGATCTCGAGTTCCTCACCGCCTGCCTTCGCATCGTTGGTCCCGCCATTGCGCGGCGCCCCGACCTGTCCCAACCCCATCTCATCCGGCCGGTTCCGAAGCAGCAACGCGCACAGCGCGAACACGCCCGCGGCCATCAACCCCAGGAGATACCAGCAAGTCCGCCACCCCTCCGGCCCGAATCGCTCCATGACCACCGGCACCAGCGGCCCGGTGACCACCAGACCCAGACTTGATCCGCCCACGCCAATCCCGGCCGCCATGCCGCGCCGCCTCGTCGCAAACCACGCCGCCAGCATTCCCATTGCCGGAACATTCCCGGCCGCGCCCCCGACGCCCGACAGAAAACGCCCCAGGCACGCTCCCCAGAACGTCGGTATCAGGCCTGTCAGGGCCAGCGCGCCGGCCGTCACCAGCAGCCCCGCCGATATCACCCGCCGCGGTCCGAAGTGAGCCGCCAGCACCCCCGCCGGCACCGCCGTCAGCAGATACCCCAGCAGGTTCCACGATTGCAACTGCCCCGCCTGGGCATTGTCCAGGTGCAGGCTTCTTTGCATGTGTGGCAGAACGCTGGTGTACCCAAACCGCGCCAGCCCAAGCGACCCGAAAACCGACAGGCTGACCAGCGCGAGGATGAGGTATCCATAGTGCGGTCCACTGCTGCGCGAAACCTGCGTCGTCCTGCGGTTGGAATCGTCCATGCTTACCGATCGCCGATGGCGATCAACTCAATCCCCTCGTTTCTTCCGAGATTCCGGGAGTATTTCTTCTCCGTGGCATTGTTCCAGTGCTCATGCACCCCAAGGCTTGGCAGGCGCCGGGTGGGCGTCAGGTGATCCGGATCGTAGAACGTCCCCGACGGCGGATTGTCGGCCAACGCCGCCTCGTGCAGATAATCGTCAACTCCACCCTGCCGCGGGAAATCAGTCCGCTCGTTCCAGAGAAAGTCATACGCCACCGAGTCGATCGCCACGGGATCCTGCGACGCGAACAGGCTGCACGGGTGACTGTCGTTGAACGGAGCCATTCTCATCTTCTGCGGCACCGGATCGCGCGGATGCAACCCGCTGAACAATCCGTCGATCAGGTACAGCACCGTCTTTCCCCCCAGATGAGCGTGGCCCATCAGGTCCACCAGCGGTCGATAGATCTTGGTTTCCTTCGAAAAACACGCCGGGTGCATGTCGTAATAGCCCTGCTGCACCGGCCAGCGAATCAGCGATCCGTAGTGATTCTTCGCGCACAGCGTCACACCCGATCCCATGTGCGCCTTGAAGTTCGCGAAATTGATCAGGTACTCCGCCTCTGCAAAGCAGGTCGGCAGATAGTCCTGCGCCTTGCCCTGCGGCCTGCTGCTCCAGAACAGCGGCGTGCCCGAGTTTTTCACCTGGATCCGCCCGAACTTCCCGCCGTAATCCTCAATGCGCAGGTCGGGAACCTCCTTTTTCAGTATGTCGTAATACTCGTTGACCACCACCGCCAACGTATCGCACACCGTGATGTCCGACTGCTTCACGCCGACGCTCGTCAACTGCCGAACCAGCGCGACGATCATCTGCGGCGACGTGTTCATGTAGTCGTGCCGCCGGATGAACGTGTATTTCTCCAGGTCCACGTGCCCCTCGCGATAGATCAGGCCCACCCAGTTCGGCTTGATGACCACCTTCTCTCCCGTCGCGTATCCCACATCGCCCTTCCCTCGCCGCTTGTTCAGGTGCCGGAACAGCTTGTCCCACGCCCCGGCGACCGTCGCCTCCCCCGTCAGCCGGCAGACCGCCTCTTTCATCATCCCATCCACGCGATCCTGCCTGGTCCGGTTGTTCTCCCACCAGTGCCCATCCTCAGGCCCCTGCCAGTCCAACACCTGCGCATCCCGAACCCACACGACCCGCCCGGGATTGATCCCCTGCCCTATGCCGATCGGCTTGTTCGGCTCGCGATCCTCGGCGGCATTGAGTGAAACGGCAACCACGGCAAGCAACGCAACCAGTGAAGTGATGTGGCGATTCATGATACGTGCGATGCTAAATCACCCCTGGCCTCTTCGCAATACGCCGGAATCCCATCTTTTTGCCACAGGCCTATCGGCATTCGCATCCACACTGCGGCTTGGCATGAAGAAGATCCTGCCCGTGCCCACTCTTCGAGTAAGCGTCCACCCCTCATCGCGCAGCCTGTCCATTGCTGACCGGCGATTTTCCTGTCCAAAACATCTCGCTTCTTTTAGAGTAAAGAATCATATACCGTTCGCGGCACGGGCGGCTTGTCCGTGTCCTTCATGTCTTTCAAAGCAAGGAGCCGCGTGATGAACACGAGCAGCCTATCGAATCGTCGGGACATCTCACGCCGCACGTTCGTCGGAGCCGGTGTCGCGGGCCTCACCGCGCTCTCCGCCACCCGCGTCCTGGGGGCCAATGATCGCGTCAACGTCGGCATCATTGGCTTTGGGCTGATTGGCCGAATCCACACCCAGAGCTTCATGGAGCAACCCGACGTCAACATCGCCGCCATTTCCGATGTCTTCGGTCCCCGCATGGATGAAGGCGTGGCCCTTGTGGGCGGCAATGCCAGAAAGTACGGCGATTTCCGCCGAATGCTCGACGACAAATCGATTGATGCCGTCGTTGTCGCCACGCCCGACCACTGGCACGCGCTCCAGACCATGCTCGCTTGTGCCGCCGGCAAGGATGTCTACGTCGAAAAACCCCTCACCCTCTTTGTCAGAGAGGGCCGCTGGATGGTCGACGTTGCCCGCAGGCACAACCGCGTCGTCCAGGTCGGCGTCCAGAATCGCTCCGGCCCGGTCTTCCAGCGAGCCAAAAAGTTCATCGAGGACGGCAAACTTGGCCAGATCGTCTCCGTCGCCAACGCCTCGTACCGCAACGTCATGCCCGGCTTTGGCAGCCCGCCCGACTCCGATCCGCCTCCCGGCCTCGACTGGGAGATGATGCTCGGCCCCGCACCCGCACGCCGCTACAACCCCAACCGCGCCATCTACCATTTCCGCTGGTTCTGGGACTACTCCGGCGGCCAGATGACCAACCTGGGCCAACACTCGCTTGACGTCGCCCACTGGATCCTGGGCGTCCGCGCCCCCAGGAGCGTGTACAGCACCGGCGGTCGATTCCATCTCAAGGACAACTGCGAAGTTCCCGACACCCAGGATGTCATCCTGGAATATCCCGGCTTTACTGCCACCTGCACCTACCGCGAAGCTACCGCCGGACGCGATACCCTCGGTATGGGCGGCCTGATCTTCTACGGAACCTACGGCCATATCGCCGTGGGGCGGTCCGGCTATGAAGTCTTCCCCGACCCCAAGGTCAACCCCATCAACAAAGTGGCCAAGGTTCTGCCCACCGGCCACCCCGTTGGTGGCCCTCAACCTGTTCCCGAAACCCCCGGCCAGTTCTGGACCACACCGGAAAAGGACGACTCCGGCGAAGCGATGAAGGACTATCGTCGCCATGCCCGCAACTTCCTGGACTGCATCAAATCCCGCAAAGACCCTGTCGCGGACATCGAAAGCGGCCACCGCGTGGCCACCGCCTGCCACCTGGCCAACATCTCTCTCAAGACCGGTCGAAAGATCACCTGGGACGCCGACAACGAGCAGATCGTCAACGACCCCGCCGCCAACGACATGCTCACCCGCCCCTACCGCAAACCATGGGATGCGGAACTGCGGGCACTGGGCGTCGCATAGGGTGCGACTTGTCGCACCATCCGGGACTTTTACATCGAACACAAGGACTCGTCCCCATGCCATCCTCCCCGTATTTGACTTGGGCCGCCGCCTGCACCCGGACCTCCTGGTGGCATGACTCGGCCGACCCGCGGGAGCTTGATCTGGGCCTGCAGCGAGGCTGTGTCGGCGTCACCACCAATCCGTTCCTCTCCGCCATCGCCGTCAATGCCAACCGCCAGCTCTGGGCCGACCGGATCCGGGAAGCCCTTGACGCCTCCGACCAGCCCGAGGTCCGTGCCGAATCTCTCATGCGGATCGCCGTCACCCAGGCCGCCCAGAAACTCCTTCCGCAATTCCATGATACCGAAGGCCGGCACGGTTATGTCTGCGCCCAGGTGAATCCCCTGCGAGCCGGTGACCGTTCCGCCATGCTTGCCATGGCCCGCCGGTTCCACGCCTGGTCCCCGAATATTGCCGTCAAGCTCCCCGCGACGGCTGCGGGCCTGGATGTCCTGGAGGAATGCGTCGCCGAAGGGATCACCGTCGCCGCCACCGTCAGCTTCACTGTTCCCCAGGCCCTTGCCATCGCCCGGCGCCATCGCGCCGGTCTGGCTCGGGCCGCCGCCAACGGCCGCCCGTCCGCACGCTGCTTTGCCGTCCTGATGGTTGGCCGGCTCGACGACTATCTGCGCGAAGTCGCGGATGACAACTGCGCCGATGTTGCCCCAGCCGATATCCAGCAGGCCGGCATCGCCGTTGCCAAGCGATCGTACGCGATCTACCAGGAGAATCGTTACGAGGCGACGCTGCTCATCGCCGCGCTCCGCGGCATCCACCACATGACCGAACTGGTCGGCGGCGAGCTGATCATGTCCATCTTCCCCTCCTGGCAGCCGCTGCTGATGTCCGAGACGCTGCCCCGGGAAGAACGCATCCAACGCCCGGTTTTGCACAAGGTGATCGAACGCCTCGTGCGCATTCCCGATTTCCGCCGAGCCTACGACCCCCAGGGCATGGAGCCGGGGGAATTCATCGGTTTCGGCGTCACCCAGCGCACCCTGGGCCAGTTCGCAGACGCCGGCTGGAAACTGCTTGAATCATTCAAGGCTTGAACTGTCTCCATCTTCTCCGTGGCCAACAGCGAATAAGGAGCCTCGCGCATGAAACGCATCGGATTCATCGGCCTGGGCATCATGGGAAAGCCCATGGCCAGAAACCTGCTGAAGAAGGGCTACGCCCTGACCGTCTACGACATTCGCCCCGACCCCGTCGCCGACCTCGTTGCCGCAGGCGCTTCCTCCGCCGCCTCCTGTGCCGACGTCGCCGGGCAGACCGACCTGGTCATCACCATGCTTCCCAACACCCCGGAGGTCAAGAATGCGGTGCTGGGAAACGGTGGCGTGCTCGAAGGCGCCAGGCCGGGCCTGCTGCTGGTGGACATGAGTTCCATCGCGCCCCTCGCCAGCCAGGACATCGCCGCCCGCTGCAGCGAGAAAGACGTGGTCATGCTGGATGCCCCCGTCAGCGGAGGCGAGCCAAAAGCCATCGAAGGAACCCTTGCCATCATGGTCGGCGGCCCTGAAGACGCCTTTGAGCAGGCCAGGCCCGTCCTGAGTTGCATGGGCAGCTCCGTCACTCGCGTTGGCGACATCGGCTCGGGCAACGTCGCCAAACTCGCCAACCAGATCATCGTCGCCCTCAACATCGCGGCCATGTCCGAGGCGATGGTGCTCGCGGCCAGGAGCGGTGTCAGTCCCGAGAAGGTCTACCAGGCCATCCGCGGCGGACTGGCCGGCTCCACCGTGCTTGATGCCAAGATGCCGCTGGTCCTCAAGGGCAACTTCAAGCCCGGATTCCGCATCGAATTGCATATCAAAGACCTTCGCAACGCCCTCGACACGGCCCACGACCTGGGTGTGCCGCTGCCCCTTTCCAGCAGCGTGATGGAAATCCTCCAGGCACTCCGAGCCGACGGCCATCAGAAGGAAGACCACGGCGGCATCATCCAGTTCTACGAGAAACTGGCCCATGTCCAGGTTCGATCCGGCACGTGATTCATGAACCATCAGGAGCCCCCATGCCCACCACCCGTCGCCAGTTCATGGCCCTGACCGCCGCTGCGTTGAGCTGTTCCGCGAGTGCCGCCGCTTCCGCTCACCGCTCCAGCCTCGGCATCGTCGAGTACGCCCTGAACGTTCACAGGAAGATCTGGCGCGACCAGAAGAAAGCCGACCTCTCCGACCCCATGGTTTTTCTGGAAGAGGCCCACAACCTCGGCGCCGGCGGCATTCAAATCTCCATGGGCAGGTTCGATGAAGCCCGCCTCTCAAGCGTCCGCGCCGCCGCGGAAAGACACGGCATGTTCGTCGAAGCCAATGTCACTCCTCCGTTTGACTCCGCCGAAGTTGCCGACTTTGAGCGCCAGGTGCTTTCCGCCAAGGCCGCCGGTGCTGCGTTGGCCCGCACCGTTATCATGCCAGGACGGCGCTATGAGGAATTCAAGTCACTTGCCGACTACCAGGATTATGCGGTTCGCGGCGAGAAAGCCCTGGGCCTTGCCGAACCCGTTCTGGCCAGGCACCGTTTCAAGCTCGCCGTCGAGAACCACAAGGACCACCGCAGCGCCGAGCGTGTGGCCATGCTCCGGCGGCTAGGTTCCGAGTGGATCGGTGCCTGCCTGGACGTCGGCAACAACCTTGCGCTGCTCGAAGACCCGCTCCAGGCCGTCGCGGCCTTGGCCCCGTTTGCCATGACCGTCCACATCAAGGACCACGCCGTCCGGGAATGCGAAGACGGTTTTCTGATCTTCGATACCGCCCTCGGCCAGGGAATCCTTGATCTGCCCGCCATCGTCGCCGCCATTCGCAAGGTCAGGCCGGAGGTCCGTTTCGGTCTGGAATCCATTACCCGCGACGCGATCAGGGTTCCGGTGCTTGCCGAATCCTACTGGCGGACGTTTCCGGAGATTCCTGCAACGGATCTGGCCCGGACGCTGCGACTGGTCCGCTCCAGATCCTCTCCGACACCCCTGCCGGCCATCAGCGCCCTGCCCCCGGACCGCCAACTCGCCGCGGAGCGCGCCACCATCACCCAAAGCCTGCGCTATGCTTCGGAGACGCTCGGCCTTTGACCCGTCCGCCGGCGCTGTCCGCGGTTCATCAGTAGAACAGAAACACCCACCAGTTGCGCATCGGCCGCCCCTGGTCGTCCAGCGACTTGTTGTCCAGGCCGGGCATGCACTGCCGCCGGAAGATCAGAAGATCAGCGATTCGGTAGCGTGCGGCTTGCACTGGCGGACCGTGCGTGTCATAACGACGGGTGTGAACGGCTGTGATTTCCGGTTCCGGTCCGCCCCGGTTGCGGTCATTCTTCTGCTTGCGAACATGACGGCACGCGCCCAGGTCGGCGATGTCCAGCGCGTTCACGACCCCTGCATCATCGCGGCCGAGGGCGCGTACTATCTTTTGTGCACCGGCGGCGGGATTGCCATCCGCAGATCCGTGGATCTGCTGCGTTGGGAACGGATCGGTACCGTCTTTGCCGAGGCGCCCGAATGGACTCGACAGGAAGTCCCCGGCTCGCGCGGCCTCTGGGCACCGGACATCGCGTTCGTCAACGGCCGGTATCATCTCTACTACTCGGTTTCCACGTTCGGCAAGAACCGCTCGTGCATCGGCCTGGCGACCAATGTCACGCTCGATCCGGCCGATCCGCGATACAAGTGGATCGACCAGGGCAAGGTCGTTGAGTCCACGCCCGGCAAGGATGACTTCAACGCGATCGATCCCAATCTCGTGCTCGATGAACGGGATCACCCGTGGCTGACCTGGGGATCGTTCTGGGGCGGAATCAAGATGTGTCGAATTGATCCGGCCACGGGCAAGCCCGATCCCGCGGACAGGCAGGTTTACGCCCTTGCGGCTCGGCCGGAATCGAAGGCGATCGAAGCGCCGTTCATGATTCGGCGCGGCGATTCTTACTACCTGTTTGTCTCGTTTGACCTGTGCTGCCGGGGCGCGGAGAGCACCTACCGCATCATGGTCGGCCGCGCCGGGGCGATCACGGGGCCGTTCGTGGATCGTGACGGCAGGCCGATGCTGCGGGGCGGCGGCACGCAAGTCCTCGCCGGCGGCGGGCGCGTGCGGGGACCGGGGCATAACGCGATTCTCACGAAGGGCGAACGGCACTGGCTGGTGCATCATTTCTACGACGCCGACGCCCGCGGCATTGCGACGCTGCAGATTCGGCCGCTGCGTTGGGATGAACAGGGCTGGCCGATCGCGGGTGAGCCGATTGAATCGCCGCGGTAAACCTGCGGCATTCGGAATTGACCGGAGAGCGAAACCATGCGCATTTCATTGCTGATGAAGCTTGGTGTGCCATTGCGTTCGATGTCTCTGCTCGGCACATTGGCTGTCCTGGTGTACGCGTGCGCCGCCACGGCATCGCAGCGACAGGACAAACCCAACATCATCTTTATTCTCGCCGATGACCTGGGCTATACCGACCTCGGCTGCTACGGCAGCCGGTATTACGAGACGCCGAACATCGATCGCCTGGCGGCGCAGGGAATGCGCTTCACCAGCGGGTACACCTGCGGGCCCAACTGCGTCCCGACGCGAGCGGCGTTGATGAGCGGGCAATACGGGCCGCGCACCGGCATGTACACCGTTGGCAGCATCGAGCGATTCAACTGGCGCTCGCGCCCCCTGCGCCCCGTGGACAACGTGGAGAGACTGCCGCTGGACAGGATCACTGTCGCGCAGGCACTGAAGTCTGCAGGCTACGCGACGGGAATGTTTGGCAAGTGGCATCTGGGAGCAGTCGACGAGTTCCATCCGGGCCGCCGCGGGTTTGATGAAGCGATCGTATCCGAGGGCCGCCATTTCGATTTCAATACGAATCCGCCGACGCCATACCCGAAAGGACAGTACCTGGCCGATTTCCTGACCGACCGGTCCATCGACTTCATCCGCCGACACAAGGATGGCCCGTTCTTTCTCTACCTGCCCCACTTCGCCGTGCACTCTCCGCATGAGGCCCGGGCGGACCTCGAGGAAAAGTTCAGGCCCAAGGCGCCGGTGGGCGGGCACAAGAATCCCACTTACGCGGCGATGATCTACAGCGTCGATCAAAGCGTCGGTCGGATTCTTGCCGCACTCGATGAGTTGAATCTGGCGGAGAACACCCTGGTCATCTTCTCCAGCGACAACGGCGGAGTCGGCGGGTATGCCCGCGAAGGCATCAGGAGAGGCGGCGACATCACCGACAACGCTCCCCTCCGCGGCGGCAAGGGAATGCTCTACGAGGGCGGCATCCGCGTGCCCTTCATCTTCCGGTGGAACGGACACATCGCCGCGGGCACGACCTGCGACCAACCCATCCTCAGCGTGGACCTCTACCCGACTCTCCTCCAGGTCGCTGGCGCACCCGCCCCGGCCAACTATCCGCTGGATGGTGAAAGCTGCCTGAAGCTCTTGACGGGCGATGCAATGCAGATGAACCGCGAGGCGGTTTACTGGCATTTTCCCGGGTACCTGGGGGCCGGCGAGGGCACTTGGCGGACAACCCCCGCCGGAGCAATCCGGGCGGGCGACTGGAAACTGCAGGAGTTTTTCGAGGACGGCCGAATCAAGCTCTACAACCTCAAGGACGATATCGGCGAACGCAATGATCTGGCCGGCAGGATGCCTGAGAAGGCGATGCAATTGAGGCAGAGGCTGGAAGCGTGGCGAAAGGCCATCAACGCCCCGATGCCCACCGCCAACACCGAGAAGGCGACGGCCCGCTGATCAGAACTCGGTCCTGAACGGGATGCACCGGGGCACCAGGACGTCGTCGATCAGCCCCTCGCCAAGGATTTCGTCGAGTTGGTACTTGACCTGTCGGCGCAGCGTTTCCAGGCCGGGCTCAGAGCCGCCGCCGAGTTTCTCGGGGTCAGCCTGGGCGATGATCGTGCGAAGATGGTGCTTGATCCGGGCGTCGTTGTCCTGGATCGCGGCCTCGAGTTTCTCCTTCAACTCCCCCTTGGCCGAAACGTAAATCGCGATGTCGTAGAGGAATGTTCGGCCGGTCTGCTTGTTAGGGGCCTTGAGTTCGGCGACCTTCAGCTCAATGGATTTCTTGGTGGATGCCTTGGCTCCGCCGCCCGAAGCGCCATGTCCCCCGCCGGAACCGTGGGAGTCGGCCTTGCCGCCATCGTGGGATTCCTCGGTGACCAGATCGGCACCCGACGCAGAGGCGGGACCAGGACCAAAATACTTCATGCCGATAAAGAGCAAAGCGGCCTCCAAAACCATGACGGTTCCCAGGAGGACGGGTGTGCTCTTGAGCAATCCGCCGGAAGACCCGGCCTTCTTGTCATGGTCCCCCAACATCGCGGCCGGTGGCGACCCTTTTTCCTCCGCAGGCTTCTTCTCGGCTTTCTCGGCCATGGTGATTCCTCACGATCCTTAGGGAACAAGTCTCACCCTGAGTTATCGGCTAAACGATTCCAAGCCTTCTATTGGAAAGGGTTTAGACAGTAATCGGACCTTGCACGCAACCCGGGGCCGCAGTTGACGGTCTAACGGTGTTAGAAATACCCACGTTGCTGCGTCTTTGTGGATGAAGGCTGTGGAGAGCGTCTTGGACAATTCGTCCGACAGTCTGGTGCGGGCGGCGCAAGCCGGTGACGCGAATGCGTTTGCGCTGCTGGTCGATCGCCATGAAAGGATGGCGCTTGGACTTGCCTATGCGATTGTCCAGGATTCGGACGCGGCGGCTGATGTGACGCAGGAAGCGTTTATCCGGGCCTGGCGAAAAATCCGAACGCTGGACGCCCCGTCGCGGTTCTCCGGGTGGCTGGCGGAGATTGTGCGAAATGCGGCCACGGATCATCAACGCCGAACTGCCCGGCGAAAACTCCACCCCCTGGAGGAGCTGGAATTGGAAGAAACCCGGCCGTCTCCGGCTGATACCCTTGACGAGCGGGAAACGGACCAGCGACTCGGGGAAGCGATCGGGGCGCTTGATGAGCTGTCGCGGACGGCAGTGGTGCTGCGCTATTACCAGGGTCTGTCCAGCCGCCAGATCGGCGAGTTGCTGAACCTGACGCCTGCGGCCGTTGATATGCGGCTGTCGCGGGCGCGGGCCGAAATCCGCCGGCGGTTGGCACTGGACGACGACGTGCGAACTCCACAGCCGATTGCGGGAGACTGATTGAAGGCTGCTATGAAACCCCACGACGAACAGGAACTGGAGCTTGCGCTGTCGCGGCATCTGTCGGCGAAACTGGACCGGCACCTGGGCGGAAGCACGCGGAGTTTCCGGCGCCAGATGCAGTTGCAGCGACGCAGGCGGCTGGTCGGATGGTTTGGTTCTGTCGCAGGCGGCGCGGCGGCTGCGGCGCTGCTCCTAGTCTGGCTGCTGCGGGGGCCGGCAGTGCAACCGCCCGCGGGCGTGGCGCCGCTGGCAAGCGGGATCGGCTCGGACCCCGTCGAACTGCAACGAACGATCAGCTGGTTCACCGCCGACGAAGGCACGGTGATGGTGGACCCGAGCACGCCGGCCCGCCGCATTCGCCAGCAGGTCATGGAACGGATCGAGTGGTACGACCCGCAGAGCCGGCAACTGGTGGAGATCGCCGTGCCGCTCGAGCGTGTGATCCTGATCAATCAGATGACTTATTAGAAGAGGATGCAAGCCATGAAAACCTACGGTTGGATGATCGCATGTGTGATCGGTGCGCTGGCCGGACTGGTCGGCGCGCAGCAGGCCGAGGAGCGTCGTGCCCGCGACGAAGTGGAGCGGGCGCGCCAGCAGATGCAGGAAGTGGAGATTCGGACGCGGCAATTGCAGGCTGACCAGGAAGAGCAGATCGCGCGTCTTGTTGCCCAGGCGCGGGCGGACGCCGATCGCGCCAAGGCGGCAGCGCGGCTCTGGCGGGATGAATGGGGCGACGTGATGCTCGAGGCGATGGACCCAAGCCGAACGGAGAAGGCGGCCTTCCTGGGGGTCAGCGCGTCGCCGGTAACCGGCACGCTGCGGGAGCAGCTCCGTCTGCCGGCAGGCGTGGGCCTGGTGGTGGATCATGTGGCCAAGGACAGTCCTGCGGAAGCCGCCGGGCTGCGACGGCACGATGTGCTTCACAAGATCAATGACCAGGTGCTGATCAACGCGCATCAGTTGGCGGTGCTGGTCAGGACCTACCGGCCGGGGGACGAAGTGAAGATCACCTTCTACCGCGAAGGTCAGTCGCAGACGGCAACGGCCAGGCTGGTGGAGAAGGAGGTTCCGGCGCTGGATGAGAACACGCCCTGGGGCCCGATACGCATTCTCCGCGACCGCGTATTCGATTTGGCTCCCGACACTCCTCGGCCGCCCATTCCGTTCACGAGCAAGGGAAGGGTGTCGCGCTCGATTGACGACGACGGGGAACGCGTAACCTTCAAGGATGAGGATTATGAATTGAAGATGCGCGTGCGTGACGGCAAGCGGGAGTTGGAAGCGTTTGACCGGTCGGGCAGAAGCATCTTCAAAGGCCCTATCGACACCGAGGAACAGCGCTCCAGGTTGCCGGAGGCAGTCCGTCAGCGCCTGCGGACGCTTGACCGGGTGCGTGAATTGAGGGAGTTCAAATCGGCGGAAAGCTCGACAACTTCAAGCTCGACATCGACTCGTTCGGTCAGCTGGAGCGACGAGCAGCACACCCTGCAACTGACGGTCCGACGGAAGAACCAGGAACCTGCAAAGACAACATTGAAAGTCACCGACGCCGACGGCAGGGAAATCTTCAACGGCCCGATCGACACCGCTGAGCAGAGACAGGCGCTGCCGGAGGCGATACGCAAGAAGATGGAATCGCCGACCTGGAAGACGCTGGTGGAGGAGCTTGCGGTGGACCCCGCCAAGTGATCCGGGTGAGCGCGAACCGGCCGGGTGGGAAACGCGGAAGCGATTTGGTCGCTTCCGTATTTTTTGCGCCTGCACGTTGCGGAATGCCCCCGGTGTCGTCACTATTCTGATGGTTCGGGAATGCCGCCCTTGTTGCGGCGGGAAGCATTTGTTAGCATCGGGCTAATTCGCACCGCGGCTCTCGGCAATAACAACGCGGGTTAAGGGCTGATGAAACTTGTAGTTACGATCCCAGCGCTGAACGAAGCAAAGACCATCGCACAGGTCGTGCGCGGCGTTCCGCGAGATATCCACGGCATTGATGAGGTGGAGGTCATCGTCGTCAACGACGGCAGCACCGACGACACGGCGACCCAGGCCTGCGAGGCCGGGGCCAGCATCATCAATCTTCCCGGCGGCGGCGGACTGGGGACCGTGTTTCGCGCCGGTTTTGAGCAGGCTATCCGCCGCGGGGCGGACATCATCGTCAACATCGATGGCGACGGGCAGTTCAACCCCGCCGACATCCGCACGCTGATCGCGCCGATCCTGGAAAACCGGGCCGATTTTGTCACCTGCTCGCGCTTCGCCGACCCGGCGCTTCGGCCGCAGATGCCGCCGGTGAAGTACTACGGCAACCAGATCGTGACGGCGATCATCAACTGGGTCTGCGGCGGGACGGGATTCACGGACGTTTCCTGCGGCTTCCGGGCGTTCAACCGCGAAGCGGCTTACCGGCTTACGCTGTTCGGACGGTACACGTATACACAGGAGACATTCATCGACCTTTTCAGCAAGGGGCTGCGAATCGTCGAAGTCCCGCTGAAAGTGCGCGGAGTGCGCGAGTTCGGCAAGAGCCGCGTTGCCGGCAGCATCATCAAGTACGCAACCAACTCGCTGCCGATCATCCTGCGGGCGATGCGCGACATCCAGCCGCTGAAGTTCTTTGGCGGCATCGCGCTGCTGCTGGGAATCGCGGGGCTGCTGGTGGGCGGATTCGTAACCGGGTGGTATCTGGCCGAGCGGCGGACTACCCCGTTCACGTCGCTGATTCCGATAGCGGGCGTGATCATGACGCTCTCGTTCCTGCTGGGCGTGCTGGCGCTGCTGGCGGACATGATGGGCCGGCATCGGCGCATCGCGGATGAACTGCTGTATCTGACCCGGCGGCGAATGTACGCGCGGACGCACACGCCGCGGATGCTGTCGATCGGGGACGATGGGGACGATCCGCCGGCGGTGTCGCTCAACGTGGGTTCGGTGACGGACGAGCCGGAGTCGGCTCGCCGTTGACGGGCTTGTCGGTCGTCGCCGCATCCTTACACTCCTGCCCGATGCGTATTCTCCTGCTGTCCTGGAACGCTCCTCCCGCCCTGGGCGGCATTGAGTACCTGGTCTGGAACCTGTTCAATGGCCTGCGAAAGGCCGGGCACGATGTGCGGTTGGTCACCGCCTGGTCGCCCCACCCGGAAAAGGATGCGGATGTTCGCCGGGCGCCCGCGCGGGGCCTGAAAAGGTACCTGCGTTACTCGTTCACCGAGGGCTTTTCACTTTGCCGTTCATTTCGGCCCGATGTCATACTCTGCGGATCGCTGACGACGGCGCCGGCGGCATATACCTTGTCGCGGCTGTTCAAACTCCCCTACCACGTGATCATCCACGGCAGCGATGTGCTGAGAAAGGGGTTTGTGTACCAGCGAACGGTGCGCTACCTGCTCCGGCGGGCCGACGGCCTGATCTGCAACAGCGGACAGACGCGCGCCATCCTCGCGGAAATGCGGATGCCCGAAGCGCGTCTCCACGTGATTCATCCGGGCGTGCGGGTGGAGGATTACCGGGAGCCGCCGCGGCGCGGGGCCGAGGAAATCGTCAGTCTATGCCAGGGCCGGCGCGTGATCCTCACCGTCGGAAGACTGATCAGGCGAAAAGGGGTTCTGGAGTTTGTCGAGAACGTCATGCCGCGGCTTGTCGCCGAACGCCCCGATGTGATGCTGCTGATCGTGGGGGATGACGCGACCGCCTCGCTGGTCCATCCGGAGCGACTGCGCGAGCGCATCGCCGCCCGGGTCACGGAACTGAATCTGGACAATCATGTGAAACTGCTGGGTAAGGTGGCCGACGAGGATCTCCTGCGGCTCTTCTACCGCGCCGACCTGTTTGTGCTGCCGGTGCTGAGCATTCCCGGCGACGTGGAGGGGTTCGGGATCGTTTTCCAGGAGGCGGCGCTGGCCGGTGCGCCCAGCGTCAGCACGCGCACGGGAGGCATCCCGGAGGCGATCCAGGACGGGGTCACCGGATTGCTGGTTGAACCGGGGGACCACGAGGCGATGCGCGCGGCGGTGCTCCGCCTGCTGAACGATGAGCCCCTTCGGCGGCGCCTTGCGGCGGCGGCCGCGGACAGGGCCAGGCGGGAGTTCGCCTGGGAGACGATTGTCAGCAAGTACCAGGCGGTGCTGAAGCCGACCTGAGCATAAGCATCCCCGCCGCGCCCACGGCGGAATCACCCACCAGGTGCAGCAGTCGGAAAAGAACCGCGGCAAGGGCGGCCGACTCGGCGCCGACCAGCGGCGTGAGGGTCAGCAGGTAAACCCCTTCATGCACACCGATTGCCGCGGGAGCGAAAAAGACCAGAAAACCCGCAACGACCGCCAGCCCCGCGGAGCAGAGGACCAGCAGATAATCGACCGCGGCAACATGCGTCACCGAGCGAAGCGTGAACCACATGGCCAGGCCGAGCAGGACCGCCCGCAAGGCGGCCATGGCGACGGCGCTGAAGAATGGACCCGGCCTCAGCGCATCCGGAAGCGGCGGTCGCTTCAACCTGACCAGCACCGGATTGCAGATGCGCGGAAAGACCCGGGGATGGAGGCAGAACAGCGCCGCGGCCATGAAGACCAGGGCCACGATCCAGAGCGAGGGGGCCTTGTCGGCAATGACGGGCATGAACAAGAGCGGCATCGAGGCGACCAGGCCCGCGAACATCATCAGAGATGTGGCCAGGAAAAGGGCTGCCATCGCCGCCGGAAGCCTGGCGCCGATCCGGACCAGGCCATAGAGCGCGCCGGCCACGGCGGCGTATTGCAGGGGCACATAGCGGCCCAACGTGGCGATCCAGATGACCGGCATGACGCGACGCACCGGCATCGGCGAGCCGACCGCCGCCAGCAGCAGAGCGGCGTTCAGGCCCTGGATTACGCGGACCACCATCATGACAACGACAGCCCCGGCCATCGCCCAGGCGTTGATGCGGAGACTGGACCAGTGGATGCCGCGGAAACTCTCCAGCAGCCGAGTGCCGACGAAATACCACAGCAGCACGAGGATTGGGCCGCCCACGGCCACGCGCAGCCACCAGCGACCGGATCGCCGGGACGGCATTGCGGGCTGGGGTGCAGTGGCATGCGCTGGAGGCTGGGTCATGAAACGGCCACCGCCATCGTGCTGGAACCTGCGCTGGGGCCGGCCACGGGTCCGCTGGGATCGTAACCGTACTGGATCATCAGATCGCGGCAATGGTGGAGCAGTTCATCACGCCAGGCATCGGGCCACCGGTCCCACTGCGGGCAGGCCTGGACGCTGCTGGCGTTGATGTTTTCGCTGTTGGCGGAGGCCGCAAGCTCCGGCTCCCAGGGCAGGCCGGCCCATTCAACGAATCGCTTCAGGCCCGACCCGTCGCGGGCAAACAGGTCCTCGAAACGCACACACCGGTAGCGTTCGCCGTAGATCGCCTGGCCTCGCGACAGTTCGGTATTGACAGTTTTCCAGTACCAGGCGAGTTCCTCAACGCGACTCATCTGCGACCAGCGGCGTTCCCGGTTGTCGGCACGATGCTCGGGCTTGGGAACCCAGTAGGGCACCAGGCGGCTGGCCAGAAGCTTGATCCCGCGAAAGGAACCCCAGTTGAGCGTGGACCGGACGTACGAGCGCGGATCGCGGACAACGTGGAGAACCAGGGGCGAGTCGAACACTTCGCCAAACGCCTCAATGAAACCGGCCAGAAACGGATTGGACTCGATGTAGATGGGACGGTCGCACCGCTCGACCATCGAGCGACGTGCGGAGGCCAGGCGATCAACAAGCTGCCGGCGCGTCAGACGCCCGGCCAGGGCCATCGCCGAGCAGCGCCGCAGCCGCCAGGAAGGCGTCGGCTCATGCACGGCGCGGACATCGGGATAGCACTTGTCCAGGTGGTGCGCCAGGGCCTTGGTCCCCGTGCGACCGGAGGAGACGATAAAGACCACTCGCCGGAATTTCCCTGAAAAGATTGACACGATTCAAGACTCCGCCGGCATTGGGGGCCGTGCAAAACCATCGGTCAGTATAGCCCCCCTGCCGCCCGCGCCAACTTTGCCGCCGGCAACGGCCGCGGGCGATGGTTCACAGCCGCGGGGGCAGGATGATCGGCCCATGAGGATGGACGTGCTGGAGGATGTGAGGGCGTTCCAGGCCATGGGCAAACATGAGCTGCTCGTCGTTCAGGAGCGTGGCGGTCAACCCTTCGGCGACGACGGCGCCCTTGTCGAGGACGATCGTGCGCTCGCAAAGCTGAACGACCAGCTCAAGGTCGTGTGTGGAGATGATCTTGGTGATCCGGATACTGGCCAGCAGGCGGGCTAGATGGCGCTTGCTGCGAGGGTCCAGGTTGCTGGTGGGCTCGTCGAGAATAAGGATGCTCGGGTCGCAGGCAAGAATGCCGGCGAGGCACACCAGGCGCTTCTCCCCCCCGGAGAGACGATGGGGCGAGCGGTTCTCAAAGCCCCCCAGGCCCACCTGCGCAAGGGCATCGGCGACGCGCTGACGGACCTGCGCGTCATTCAGGCCAAACTGCATCGGGCCGAACGCGACATCCTCGTAAACGGTGGGACAGAAGAGTTGATCGTTGGGGTCCTGGAACAGATATCCGACTTGCCGGCGGATTTCATGGAGGTTCCCGGGCGAAAGGCCCTGCCCCCCGACCAGCACTCTCGGATCGGCCGGAAGCCTTTCGGGAAGGATGCCATTGAGGTGGAGCAGGAGGGTGCTCTTGCCGGCGCCATTGGGGCCGATCAGCCCGACGCATTCGCCTGGAGACACGCGAAGATTGACGCCGCGCAGGGCCTCGGTCCCATCCGGATAGCGGAAGCGAAGATCGCGGACTTCGATGGCGGGGGTCATCGCCACCCCCGGGCGCACATGGCCGCATAGATGTGCTCGGCACGTTCGCTGGCCCGGACAAAGAGCTGGCCGGCGACGGTGGCCAGCAGATGCCACTGCCGCGCCCTGGTCGGGGTGAAGGTGCGGCTGAGCCGGGCGGTACGCATGCGCTCGGCCTCCTCGATGAAGACAAAGAGATAGCGGTACATCAGCGCCAGGGTCGTGACCAGGAGCGACGGCACGCGACCGCGTCGCAGGACGCGGAGAATCTCAGAGAATGGAGTCGTGTTGGCCAGCAGAAGCATGGCCAGCAGGCAGATCGTACACCGCACGGCCAGCAGGAGAAACATCCTCCAGCCGCCGGGCCCGAACAGGGCGAGGACGGCCACGCCCAGGACGAAGGGTTCCAGCAGGAGAAGACGGCGAATCAGGAATGCGGGCGGAATACGGCTGATCGCGGTAATCAGACAAAGCGCGGCGGCCACTGCCGCAAACCCCCAGGCGTGCGCCGCCGGGATCAGGATCGTGCCGATGACGCAAGCCAGAGCCGCCGCCATCTTGAGGTGGGCGGGCAGCCGGTGGATCGGCGATTCGAGGCGGCTATGGCGATCGAGGAAGTCGTGGAGCATGGAGTGTGGGAGCGACGCCCCTTTAGACACTGGACGCCTTCGGGGTCAGGATGCGGGCCAGCAGCAGGGCCAGGAAAAAAACCACAACGGTGCCGGCGGCGCCGGCAACGGCAGTGGCAAGAGCGGCCGAGGAAAAGCCGGGCATTTCATAGTCGGGAATCGGGGAAGCCAGCACGGGATTCTCAGCGGCGGCGTGCTCGAAGCCGATCAGTTCAGCAACCTTTTCCAGGCCATCGGGGGCACTGGAGGCCAGCGGGGAAACAAAGATGGCCAGCCCCAGGGAGATCAGCAGGCCGTAAATGAGGAATGACATCCCGAACGCAGGCCTGCCGGCGATTGGGTTGGCCTGTTCGTTTTCGGGTGCAGCGGCAATGGGAGCTTCGAAACCGCTGAGCAGTTCCGGGCGGGTTCTGGCGATGGCCGCGAGAACCAGGGCCGTGATCAGGGCTTCACCGACGCCGATGACCATGTGAATATGGACCATCGCGGGAAGCACGATCGACGCTTTGGCGGTCCCGGACATGGCCAGCTCACCGGCGCAGCAGACGGAGGCCAGGACGGTGGAACACCACGCGCCGAAGGCAGCACCCACGAGCTGGCCCCGCAGACCGGGGATGAACCGGCAGACCGCGCGATAGACCGCGTAACCTCCCACGGCCCCGACGATGGCCATGTTGAAGACATTGGCGCCAAGCGCGGTGATGCCGCCGTCCGAAAACATCAGGCACTGGACGATCAGAACGGCGGCCATGACGACGACCGCGGGGCTGGGACCCAGGAGAACGGCGGCAAGCACCCCGCCCATCAGGTGACCCGACGTGCCAACGCCAACAGGGAAGTTAAGCATCTGGGCGGCGAAAATGAAGGAGGCCGAAAGACCCATTAACGGGATACGGCGCGGGGGCAGCGTTCGACCGGCGCGGTGGAGTGCAAACCCCAGCCCTCCCAGCGCGATGGCGCCGGCGGACAGAGCGGTCTTGGCGTCCAGGAAGCCGTCGGGAATGTGCATGGTATTACCTTTTCCTGAAATTGTAACACGGGGTGTATGCCGTGCAATGCGCTGGTTCCAGGCACATCACCCACTGGGCGCGCGACTCGTTCTGCAACCGGCGACTTGGGATCGCAGGGTCGGTCCGCGCGGCACCGGTGTCCTCGCCCGTGGACAGGTCGCCCCCGTGGCGATATCGTCCAATCAGACAGGAATCCAATTCACAGGAGAGCCCCATGCCCCGGAAAATCGCAATGATCGGCGCAGGCAGCGTCGTGTTCTGCAAGACTCTCATGAGCGACATCATGGCTACCCCCTCGCTGGCCGACAGCGAGTTCGCACTGATGTCCCCAACCGAATCCAAGCTCCGCCGCATGGAGGCCTTCGGCCGCCGCATGGCCAGGGACAACGGCCTGCCCGCGACCGTCTGGGCCACCACCAACCGCCGCGAAGCGATCGCCAACGCCGACTTCGTCGTCGTGATGATCCAGGTCGGCGGATTCGAGGCCTATGGGCACGACTACCACATCCCGCTCAAGTACGGTGTCGATCAGTGCATCGGCGATACCCTCGGCCCCGGCGGCGTCATGCGCGGCCAGCGACACATCCCGGTGCTCTGCGATATCGCAAAAGACATGCGCGAAGTCGCCAAACCCGGCGCGATCATGCTCCAGTATGCCAACCCGATGGCCGCCAACTGCCTGGCCCTCGGCAAATGGTATCGCCGGAACGCCCCGCAGGTCGGCGTGCCGCCGTTCGTCGGGCTGTGCCACGGCGTGCAGACAACGCTCGACCTGATCGCCGGCTACTGCGGCATCAAGGACAAGAACGAGATCTCCTTCACCTGCGGCGGCATCAACCACATGGACTGGTTCCTGACCCTCGTCCACAAGCCCACCGGGCGCGACCTTTATCCCCAGCTTCGCGAGCTGTTCGAAAAACCCGAGTACTACAAGAACGAGAAAGTCCGCGGCGAGGTCTTCCGCCACTTCGGCTACTTCATGACCGAATCGACCGGACACCTGTCAGAGTATGTCCCCTGGTTCCGCAAGAACAAGCAGGCCCTCGATCTTTATTGTGATGAGCCGGCCTTCGGCGGCGAATCCGGCGCGTACTACAAGTGGGGCAAGACCATGGCCGAGAAGTACGCCAAGCACGACCCCCTGGAGTACGAGGAAACGAAGATCACCTGCCGCAGCGTCGAGTACTGCTCCTGGATCATGGAGGCCGTCGCCACCGGCAAACCCTTCCGCCTCATGGGCAACGTCCGCAACGACGGATACATCACCAACCTGCCCGACGGATGCTGCGTGGAGGTCCCGACCTTCGCAGACGACACGGGTCTTCACCCCACGGTCGTCGGCGAGCTCCCGCCGCAGCTGGCCGCCTGCTGCCAGACGAACATCAACTGCCAGGCCCTCTGCGCCGAGGCCGCGCTCACCGGCGACCCGGAATACATCGTCCACGCGCTGGCAATGGACCCGCTGACGGCGGCCGTCTGCACGCTCAAGCAAATCCGCGACATGTCCATCGAACTGCTCGAGGCGCAGCGCCCCTGGCTGCCGCAGTTCGCCGGCAAGAAGATCAAGCCCACGCCCACGATCAGCATCCCCAGGGACTGCAAACCCGTGGACGTGCCGCTCGACCCGGCCCTGGCAATTCACAAGCGATTCGGGCAGCTCATTTCGCAGAAGACGGAGTGACCGTCGACACGAACCGGTATCGCCCCGACCCGACGCTCACCACGACGACGCCGGCCTCGCTGCGCACCGGCTTCACGCCCGGCGCCTTGTCCAGAGCCCTGCCGCTCTCGGTAACCTTCGACGCGTCGGTCGCCGGGATGACGACGGTGGCCGTCGTGTTGGCCGGAATCTCCACGTCCAGTGTGAGCCGGTCGCCGTTCAGCGCCCAATCGCTCACGATCGGCCCGCGGATGCTGTCGTAGCTGACGCGGGCCCACTTGAGGTTGCCGCCGGGCTGGGGAGCAATCGTGATCGCCTTGTAGGCGGGCGCTGCGTTGCGGATGCCGGCGATGTTCTCAACCATCCACTGGTAGACCGCTCCGAACGAATAGTGGGCAAACGAGTTCATGCCCGGGTCCTGGAAACCCTTCTCCGGCGTCCAGCCATCCCACCGCTCCCAGATGCTCGTCGCCCCGTGCTTGATCGAGAAGCCCCACGACGGGAACGTCTCGTTGTGGATCAGCCGGTAGGCCACGTCATGCCGGCCGATCTTCGCCAGCACCAGCATTAGGTCCTTGGTCCCGATGAAGCCGGTGGACAGGTGGTTGCCGCGGGCTTCGATGTTCTCCACCAGGTGCCTGGCCGCCAGCTTCGCCTTTGCCTCGTCCAACAGGTCAACCGCCAGCGCCAGCACGTAACAGGTCTGGGTATCGCCCTGGATGCGGCCATCCTCCGCCACGTATGCCCTGTTGAAAGCCGCCTTGATCCGCTCGAACAGGGCATGGTAGATCGAAGCATCCTCAGGCCGACCCAGCACCTCGGCCGCCTTCGCCGTGAGCTTGGTCGCATACGCGAAGTACGCCGTGTAGATCACGTCCTTGGGCGTGTCCGCATTGATGCTCAGCCAGTCCCCGAAGCAGTGATACTGCTTGGGCGGCAGCAGTTCCGGCGTGCTGCGCTTCACGCAGAAATCAATGTAGCGCCTCATGCTGGGATAACGGGCCGCCAGCAGCCGCCTGTCGCCGTAAACCTCGTAAATGGTCCAGGGACAAATCACACCCGCTTCCGCCCAGGCCGGGCCGCCGTCATCGCCGGCCACCTTCACCGGCGCAACCATCGGGAACTGCCCGTCGGCACGCTGCCCGTCTTCCAAGTCCACCAGCCACTTGGTGAAAAACGCCTGCACGTCGGCGTTCAGCGTGGCCGTTCGAATGTAGACCTGCGCATCCCCCGTCCAGCCCAGCCGCTCGTCGCGCTGCGGGCAGTCGGTGGGGATGTCGATGAAGTTCATGCGCTGCGTCCACCGGATGTTCGAGTGCAGCTTGTTGAGCATCGGCTCGGAGCACTCAAATCTGCCTGCGAACTTCGTGTCGCTCGACAGTGCCAGGCCGGTAATGGTCTCCAGCGACGGCGCCGAGCCCACGCCGCTCAGCTCCACATACTGGAAACCGTGGAACGTGAACCGAGGCGTCCAGGTCTCCACGCCGTCGCCCTTGCAGATGTAGGTGTCGGTGCAACGGGCCGAGCGGAGATTGGTTGTGTAGATCGTCCCGTCCGGGTTCAGCCGCTCCGCGAAACGCAGCGTGATCTTCTGCCCCGGCTTGCCCTTGATCTTCAGTCGAACCACGCCCGCGAAGTTCTGGCCCATGTCGTACACATATGCGCCCTTCGACGGCTCGGTAATCTTCACCGGCCTGACCTCGGCAAACACCACCACGGCCGGACCCGGATGCGGCTGGACCAGCGGCGACAGTTCCGCGCCCAAGTCCACCGCGTTCCACCCGCCGTCATCAAATCCCGCCTGGTCCCAGCCGGGCATCGCCAGGTTCGCATCATACTCCTCGCCCTGGAGGAAATCCGAATACCTGATCGGGCCGACCGATGCTTTCCAGTCGGGCCCGGTCACGATCGTCTGCACCGAACCATCGGCATATTCAATCCGTAGGATCGTCGACAAACGCGTCTTCTTGCCGTAATGCTCGCGCATCCGGCCATATCCCACGTATCCGGCATACCATCCGTCGGCCAGGATCGCACCCATCACGTTGGCCCCCGGCCTGATCTGCCCCGTCACGTCGTAAGCGCGGTAATAGACGCGCTTCGTGTAATCCGTCCAGCCGGGATTGAACCAGTCATCGCTGACGCGCCGGCCGTTCAGATGCATGTCGTGGATGCCCAGCGCCGTCGAGTAGAGCGTCGCCTGCTTCACGGGCTTGTCCGCGGCAAACTGCTTGCGAAGATACACCGCCGGCGGCAAAACCAACTCGGCGAACTTTAGCTTTCCCCACGGTTGGACGCCGTATTCGCCCACCACCTTGCAGGCCGGCCATTCATCGGCAGCGATCTCCCGGGCGTGCCAGTTCGCACCCGGCTTGTCCGTGCTGCGCCAGGATTCATCGGTCACAAATGCGATCGTCTTCCCGTCCTGCGTGCTGACGATGAGCTTGGCCAGCAACCCCGCCGGACTCTCGATCGCGTTTTCCACCTGTGCGCGTATCGCGTTTGCGCCTGGCTTCACCTGCGGCGTCACATCCACCTTCACCGGCCTGCGCCAGGCGTCCTGCTCGTTGTTCGGGCCGATCACCTGCTGGCCGTTGAGATTGAGCCAGAGCTTGTCGTCGGCCGTCGCGATCAGTTCCGCCTTCGCGATCTTCGCGTCCGCCGGGAGATTCAGCGTCGCCATGAACACGCGATGGCCCCTGGGCGCATTGCCCGGGTCCCCGGCAAACCAGATCCACTTCGCCCCGTCGAACGGCGCATCGGCAAGCTCAACCTGACGAAGCGCGTCGCAGCCGATCCACGCCGCTCTCCACTCGGCCGGATCCATGAAGCCCATCGACCAGGAAGCCTGCCTGCTCCACGGCGACGCCGCGCCGTCGCGGTCGTATACACGCACCTTCCAGTACGCTCGCTGATGCGAAACCAGCGGCCTGCCGCTGTAGACAACCGCCGTGGTTTCATCCGACGCCACACGCCCAGAATCCCACAGGTCCCCCTTGTCCGCCGCCAGCAGTTCCGGCGTGCTGGCCACCAGCACGTGATACGCGCTTTGCGACTGCCCTCGCTCGGCAGACCGCACGATCCAGCTCAGCCGCGGCTGGGCCACTGCAATGCCCAGCGGATCGGTCAGGTACTCGCAGCGCAATCGCTCCGCCGCGAGCCCCTTTGTCGGCAAATCCGCCGACGAACCGCCGATGCTCGCACAACTGACCAGCAGAGAAACCGCACCCAGCAACACGAGAGATGAAAGCGTTTTCATGATGTTGCCCGTCCTCCGGCCATTCGGCCTGGCCAAACCAGCGACCCTATTCTGCTCCCAGGTAATTGCCATACCCGACGACGATTGTCGAAAGAATCAGCACGATGATGCCCGCCGTGATCAGGGCGTGAGTCTTTCTGCTGGCCCCTTTCCACTCGTGAAGAATCACGCCCCACATGGTGCTGAATATGATGATGCTGGCCATGTGCAGTGTCCAGCTCGAGAACTTGTACTCGCCCATCTGGGTCTCGCCCATGGTGTAAAAGAAGAACTGCAGGTACCACGTGACGCCGGCCATGGCGGAAAAGACATAGTTGGCCAGCACTGGAACCCGCAGCCGTTCCGGCGCCACGGCAATCGCTGTCGCCGAGGGGCCCGATGCACCGCCGTGCTCGCCCCCGGCCCCGGCCAGACCGGCATGCTCCGGCTTCACCGTGAAACTCACGTACTGGTAGCCCGTCCGGTTCTTGATGTTCAATAGCACGCACCAGATGAAGTTGGTGGTGAACCCGCCCAGCAGAACAACGACCAGCTTCGGCAGACCGGTCCAGATCGCCGTCGTCCCGTGTTCCAGCGAAGCCCTGGCAATCGGCTCGCCGGCGTTCAGACCGTACGCGAACGAGGCGCTCATGATTCCCGAAAATGTCGCCACCATAATTCCCTTCAGAAAGTTGAACTCCTTGATGGCCTTCTTCTTCTCCTCCTCGGGCATTTCCTTTTCCTTGTTCATGCCCGCCAGGCCCGCAATGGCGATGCCCGCAAGGCAAATCGCCACCCCCACGATAATCACCTGCCCGCTGGTGGTCCCCAGCGTCTTGGTCATCGTCCCCTCGAAGATCGGCGGCATCAGCGTCCCGAACGCCGCGCAATAGCCCAGGGCAACGGCCATTCCCAGCGACATGCCCAGGTACCGCATCGTCAGCCCGAATGTCAGCCCGCCCAGCCCCCACATCGCGCCGAAAAAATACGTCCACCACAACGTCCGCAACGACTGCTCCGACAACACCGCCATCAGGTCATTGGTCATGATCAGCGCCAGGACCCACGGCGCAATGATCCAGCTGAAAAACCCGCCCACCAGCCAGTATGTCTCCCACGACCACTTCTTCACCCCTCGATACGGCACGTAGAAACTGCCCGACGCCAGCCCGCCCAGCCAGTGGAATAACACGCCCAGAAGGGGATTCGCTATCATGGTCCTTTTCCGCCTCGTTGCTCATTCGGTCGCGTTGGCCGCCGATTCACGGGCCGATCCTTCGATTCCGTCCCGGGGCACTCGCCGCCAGCACCGCGAGATGTCAACCGGCTCCGCGCATCAAAGCCGCATCGTCGCGGTCGGGCGCCTCAGCGACTGGCCAGAACATCCCTCTCGTACTGCTTGACTTCCTTCAGCCATGCATCCCCCGCCGGCACTTCCTGCCGCACGCAGTAGTAATCCCACACCGCGCCGAACGGCAGCGTCTTGACCTCCTCCATCAGCGCCAGCCGCGATGTGTAATCGCCGGCCAGTTCCAGTTCCTTCAGCTTCCCGTACGGCTCCAGCATTGCCAGCAGCAGGGACTTGATCATGTTGCGCGTGCCGATCACCCACGCCGCGATGCGGTTGATGCTGGCATCGAAAAAGTCCAGGCCGATGTGGACGCGCTTGAGATAGTCGCCGCGCACCAGTTCCTGCGCGATCGCCAGCAGGTCGTCGTTGAGAATCACCACATGATCGCTGTCCCATCGCACGCCACGGCTCACGTGCAGCAGGATTTCCGGCAGAATCGTCAGCACCGACGAAATCTTGTCGGCCATGCTCTCGGTCGGGTGGTAATGACCGGCATCCAGCGTCAGCAGCTTGTTGTTCTTCACCGCGTACGCCAGGTAAAACTCGTGCGAACCGACCGTGTAGCTCTCCGCCCCGATTCCAAACAGCTTGCCCTCGACGGCATCCAGATTGTGCCTGGGATTGATGCGCTGCCTGAAAACCTCATCCAGCGCCTCGCACAGCCGCTCGCGCGGGCCCTTGCGGTCGGCCGGCGTGTCCTTCATGCCGTCAGGAATCCACACGTTCGTCACCGTCGGCGACCCCAGCGCCTTGCCCATGGCCGCCCCCACGCGGCGGCAGGCCGCGCAGTGCTCAATCCAGAACCTGCGGATGGCCTTGTCCTTGTGCGAAAGGGTGAAACCATCCGCCGCGTTCGGATGCGAGAAACAGGTCGGGTTGAAGTCCATCCCGATGCCCAGCGACCTGGCCCAGTCGATCCAACCCTTGAAGTGCTCCGGCGCGATCAGGTTCCGCGGCACCTTCTTTCCCGGCGCGAACTCCGCATAGATCGCGTGAAGGTTGAAGCGGTGACGCCCGGGAATCAGCGACATCGCCTTCTGGGCATCCTGGCGCAGCTGCTCCGGCGTACGCGCCTTGCCCGGGTAGTTCCCGGTGACGGCCAGGCCGCCGCCCAGTTCGCCCATGCTCTCAAATCCGCCCACGTCATCCCCCTGCCAGCAGTGCAGCGAGATCGGCACCGCCGCCAGCGCCTTCATCGCGGCCTCGGTGTCCACCCCGAACTGGGCGTATCTCTCGCGAGCCAGTTGGTATGCCTTCTCGATCGACGCGATCTTCGCCATTTCAGCCTCGCTTTCCTGAGCCGCCGGCGCCCCGCCAATCCCGGTCGACAAACCCCGCGAGGGGGAGCCGCGCGACTACCCGCAACCTCCCGCCATCCTCCGGACTGCGACGATCCCCGCAATGGACAATCTGCATTTTCTGGTGTACTTTTTGCAACTGCCGTTGCGCTCGCCGCGAGGACCGTCCACGTGCCCGCTTCATCCGCCGATGTCGGCTATTTCCGGTATGTTCCCGTCAGTCCGCTGGATCGGGATTGGGGACTTTTCGTTACGACTGTCGGCCACGCCCACACGCCCCCAGGCGCTCACTACCCGCCCGCTCGCCATCCGCGCGGCTATCACTTTTCCTGGGATGCGGGGCGCGTCCTTCACGAGCATCAGGTCGTCTACATCACCCGTGGCGGCGGCCTGTTCGAGTCCCAGACCGGAGGACAGCGCCGCGTCCGCGCTGGAACGGCGATGCTCCTGTTTCCCGGCGTCTGGCACCGCTACGCCCCGGATCGCTCCACCGGCTGGGATGAATACTGGGTCGGCTTCGAAGGCGACTACATCCGCCGCCTGATTTCCAAGGGTTTCTTTCCCCCGCAGTCGCCCACGTTCGACCTCGGCCCAGATCCGACCCTGATCGAGTTCTTTACCCAATTGCTGGACCTGATGCGGGAGGAACGACTCGGCTACCAACAACTGATGGCCGGGATCGTTCACCAGCTCTTGGCCCGCATTCGCGCCGCCGCCCAGGCACAAAGCGCCGGGGGAACCGAGATGGAAGCCGCCATCCGACGTGCCCGCTGCCTGCTTCTGGAGCATATCGACCGTGACCCGGACATCGAGCAGATGGCCCGTGATCTGGGACTGGGCTACGCATGGTTCCGCCAGATGTTCAAACGCCACACCGGCCTGGCGCCCCATCAGTACCACCTGCAGCTTCGCATTCACAAGGCCCGGCACCTGCTTGCCGAGACTAACTTCACCGTCAAGCAGGTTTCCGCCCAGCTCGGCTTTGCGGATACGCACTACTTCTGCCGGCTCTTCCGCAAGAAGACCGGTTACACCCCCAACGCCTGGCGGCGATATGCCCGGGGGCAGTAGCCCGGCTTGCCCCAGGCCGCCGGCGAGCACACCGGCAACCCCGCGGCGCCGACTCCCCTCGCCTGATTCTCTCGACCGACCGGCTCTAACGCTTCCACCCGATCAGTTGCGGGATCTTGTCGATCACGCCCGACTTGATCTTCACCGCCGCGCCCACCGTCGCCATGGCGATGGCGATCAGCAGGATGGTGTTCACCGCCGCTCGCCTCCAGCCGTGTCCCACCGCCTCCCCAATGTAGCTCCGCTTGTTATTCATGATGAAAAAGGCTACGTAGGCAATCGGCAGCAGCGTCAGGCAGATCGCCGATGCCACCACCGGCATCCACAGCGGCGCCGGCGTGATCACGCCGACCAATCCGATCGCCGGCACCAGCGTGAACAGCCGGTAGCGCCACGGCGTATACTCCAGGCCGAACATCTCGCAGGCGGTGAAGCCGCACACCACCATGTGCGTGCTGATGGCGCCGCAGGTCATCGCGATGAATCCCAGGTCAAACAACACGCGCCCCACCGTCGAGCCCATCACCCCCGCCAGCGCACCGGCCGCCGAAACCGGCGTGATGCTCCTGCTCTCGGGAATCGGGTAGACCGTGTTGGCCATGGCAATGATGATCAGCGACGTGACCAGCACGAACGGAACGAACATGCTCATCACCAGGTCCCACCGCATTAGCGTCCGGTGGCTCCGACCCCATCCCTTGGCCAGCAGGGAATAGGGATACAGGAACGTCATGTTGATCCCAACCGCCGCTCCGATCGCGCCCAGCATCGTGGTCACGCCCGTTTCGGAGGCCGGCCAGCCGAAGCCGAAATTGCCGGCCTTGAGGATGTCCCACCGGATGCCGGTTGCGAACACCACGATGCCGAACACCAGGATCAGCATCGCGATGATGCCGCGCAGAAACCACTCGTAGATGCGCATGCCGCGGCTGCCGCCGCCGTAGTTCCACGTCGTGAAGATGCTCAGGCCGAGGACCAGAAACCCCACCCCGAAGCTGACCGCATAGCCCGTCGCCGTGAAACCGCGACCGTCCGTCGTGACCACCGCCCCCGCCATCTGGGCCAGGTCGCGCGCGGCGCCGGCCGCCAGCCCGTACTGCGGAAAGTGCCAGATCACCGACGCGACAATCGTCGCCAGCGCCCACAGGAATGCGATCGACTTGTGCAGTTCGCGTGCGAACGCCCCGTACGGCCGCTCGCCGGTCGTCAGGACCACCTTCCCAAGAGCCCCCAGCATCATGATCCCCAGGAACATCGCCACCGGCTGCACCCACAGGAACGAGTACCCGTAATATGCGCCTGCGGAGATCGAGGCGGCCGCGCTGCCCGCTCCCAGCGTCATGGCGCTCTGCAGAAGCCCCGGCCCCGTCCGCCGAATGTAGCCGACCGACCGCCTCAGCAGCGGCTGGCTCTCCAGTGCATCCAGTTCGGCCGCCTCGCGGGCCACTTTCGCCGGATCCCAGCGGCTGGTCATCGGAAGTCCTCGACCGGGCTGCACATCGGGCGGCGCATCTGCTCTTGTGCTCATTGGCCAGTCTCCATCATTGCGTCCGACTCCCCGATCGATGCTACGAGATGCCTACCGCTGGTGCAAACGCGAATCGCCTTCAACTTGAGTTTCCGGGCTGCTACCGGCATGATGCCGGCGAACTGGACCATGCACAAGACCATCCGTCCCATTGCGGTCGATCTCCACTTCCTCCCCGTCGTCACGCGCGTGCCCTTGAAGTTTGGGCCGGAGACCCTCACGACCGTTACCTGCGCCCGCGTGCGAATGACGGTCACCGATGACCACGGCCATACCGCCGAGGGGTGGGGCGAAACGCCCCTCTCCGTTCAATGGGTCTGGCCAAGCCAACTTCCTTATGAGCCTCGCCATCAGGCCCTCAAAGACTTCTGCGTCGAACTGGCCAAAGCCTGGGCCACGTTTCGATCCTCCGGCCACCCCTTGGAAATTGGCCACGACTTCCAGCAAAGTCTCCTCCCTGACCTTCTGGCCCAATTCAACTCACGTTGCACGATCCATCCGCCGATTTCCGACAACAGGCACACGAACCCCTCTCCCTCGCCCGACCCCCGTAGCACGGGCATCTTGCCCGTGCCCCAACCCCGTAGCACGGGCATCTCGCCCGTGCCCCAACCCCGCAGCACGGGCGTCTCGCCCGTGCCCGACCCCCGTAGCACGGGCATCTTGCCCGTGCCCGATCCCAGTGGCACTGACGCGTTCCCCGTGCTCCCCGAACCAATGCCCTACCTCGCTGCCCTGGTCTGCTGCTCCGCCTTCGACATTGCACTGCACGACGCCTACGGCCATCTCCTCGAATTGGACACCTACCAGACTTACACACGGCAATTCATGTCCCGTGATCTGGCGGCCTATCTCACACCCGCGGAAGGTTCCCTCGTCAGCTTCGCGGACAAGTACCCAGCCGATTTCCTTGTCCAGCCTCGTCCTCGCACGTTACCGGCGTGGCACCTGGTCGGAGGCCTTGACGCGATCGACTTTGGCGACCTCACGGGAGATGAACCCAGGGACGGGTACCCCGTCACTCTCCACGACTGGATTCGCGCCGATGGTCTGCGATGCCTGAAGATCAAGCTCCGCGGCAACGATGCGCGCTGGGATTACTCGCGCCTGCTCCGCGTGGGCCAGATGGCCATCGACATGGGCGTCCTCTGGCTCACCACCGACTTCAATTGCACGGTCACCGACCCGGCCTACGTCAACGACATTCTCGACCGCCTGCGCGACGAACAGCCGCACATCTATGCCATGATCCTTTACGTGGAACAGCCCTTCCCTTACGAGTTGGAATCGCACCGCATCGACGTTCACTCAGTTTCCGCTCGCAAGCCCCTTTTCATGGACGAAAGCGCACACGACTGGCGCCTGGTCAAACTCGGTCGAACACTCGGCTGGACCGGCGTGGCCCTCAAGACGTGCAAGACCCAGACCGGGGCGATCCTCAGCCTCTGCTGGGCCAGGGCGCACGGCATGACCCTGATGGTCCAGGACTTGACCAACCCCATGCTGGCCCAGATTCCCCACGTCCTGCTGGCCGCACATGCTGGAACGATCATGGGCGTCGAGACCAATTCCATGCAGTTCTATCCGGCCGCCTCCGACATCGAGGCCAAGGTCCACCCCGGCCTTTACAAGCGTCGCGAAGGCCGGATCGACCTGTCAACCGTGCGCGGACCGGGTTTCGGATACCAACTGGATCAAATGGCCCGCAAGCTGCCCACGCCCGCGATCTCCTGCATGAAATAAAAAACGCCGGGGGGCTCGACCCGGCGTTCTGGAGGAGGGAATGGAGAGTGAATTCGGATCGCTGTGAGGGTAGGTCACAGTCAACCGTTTTCTTCGAACACCCCTGCGTAAAGCAACGGCAGTGCCAGCAGTCCACACAAGGCTTGTGGGAAAGCTTTGATTTTTCTCTTAGATGCGAATTGAACAGAACTTAAGAAAAGGCTGTCCGCAATGCCAGAGTACTGATTTGACGAAACTGTGCAACTCATTTGCCCCTTGTCCGCCAATAACCAGTGCCTGTCTGGCACACGGCGTGACATGCAGTGCCCATAACTGTCTTTTTGACACGCCTCAGGGCGCAGCGCCAGCTCGCCTGTGCCAGTTTCCCCGGCACGGCCGCGGAAGTTGCCATCACCCGCCGGAAAGCCGGGAGTTTGAATACCCAAGCTTGGCGACCTTTACCTGACCGACCATAATCTGGCCACCGATGCCGGTCTACCTGACACTTCCCCTGATGCTGGTGTTGGCAGCGCTGCTTTGCGGTGTACTGGCCATATGGCTGATGGCCAAGGCCCTTCTGTGTCCACCGCGAATGACGGATGGCAAAGCTGTCTGGGTCCTTAAGCGCCTGTCACCGGGAGACCTCAACCTGCCGTTCCAATTCCAGTGGTTTAGGGTGCGGGATGAGGCAACCGGCCAACCCCTCCGGCTCGCATCCTGGTGGATTCCGAATCCCAACGCTCACGGCCGGTGCATTGTCCTGGTGCATGGGTACGCCGATGCCAAGGTTGGAGCGATCGCCTGGGCACCATTGTTGCACGGATTGGGATACAACCTGCTGGTTCCTGACATGCGGGCGCACGGCGAATCGGAGGGCCGAGCCATTTCGGCCGGATACTGGGAGCGACACGATCTGAATCAATTGATTAATCAGTTGCGAACAGAGCGCCCCAGCGAGACCCGGCACCTGGTGCTTTACGGTTTATCCCTTGGTGCCGCCGTGGTTTGCGGCGCAGCGGCGTTGCGGGATGACCTGGCGGGAGTGATTCTGGACTGCCCGGCTGCCGACGAACGACATGCCGCAATGGCCCAGTTCGACCTGATGGGCCTGCCGGGACCATTCTTGCAGCGTCAGGCCCTGCGGCTGGCGTCCTGGTGGGCGGGGTTTGACTTTGAGCAAGCCCGCCCGGCGGCCAACATCCCTCAAATCCGCTGCCCGCTGCTGATGATTCAATCGGGCCAGGATCCGTACGTTCCCCCGGCGGATCTTCAGACGCTCGCCTCTGCCGCCCAAAGCCGACCGCAATATCTGGATACCCAGATCTGGCTGGCTCCCGATGCGCCGCACCTGCTGGCTCTGGCCACCTGCCCGGACGAGTATGAGCGGCGTGTGGCCGAGTTTCTCAGCCGCCTCACGACTCCAGCCTATGCCGGCTGAGCCGAATTGATCCATTCACGTTGGCAGATTTGCGCTAAAGCTCGGTATTTCACTTGCCAAGAGTCTTAGGCCCAGCACATAATACGCACGCTCACGTCGCCCACATTAACCGCCCGAACATCCGGTCCGTGCGGTTTTTGTCCGCGAGTTGTCTCGGAGAGCAAGTCAATTGAAAGGATCGGCCATGTCTTCGCGCACACACCATGGATTCAGGAAGGCCTTTACACTCGTCGAGTTGTTGGTGGTCATCGGGATCATCGCGATCCTGATTGCCATGCTTCTGCCCGCCCTGCAAAAGGTCAAGGAAAGCGGCAATGCGATCAAGTGTCAGAACAACATGAAGCAGATCTTCATGGCGTTCCTGCTTTTCTCCCAGGACCATAAGGGCCACCTGCCGGGCAACAAGCACGACACCGGCAACCCGGACTGGGAAAAGACCGACTGGCTTGGCGGCACAACCCCGCTGGGTGCAACTCGCTACCTGTCCTGCCCGCAGAAGGGCACGATCTACCGCTACCTGACCAAGGCATCCACGAACCCCAACGCGCCGGCCAGCACGGCGGTGCTCCAGTTGTTCTCCTGTCCCTCGGCCGTCAGCGCCGGCCAGGTCGGTGGATCATCCGGCACCAACGAGCGATTTGACTACGCCGTCTTTGGCTCTTTCGCCGGCGCCAAGCTGAGCCAGATCAAGAAGACCGCATCGGCCCCTGCCAAGGGCGGCAAGCGGGAGATTGTGCCCACACCGATTCTCGTGCAGGAAGATGCCAAGTGGATCAACGGATCCAACCTTGAAGGCGGCCATTCCTACCCCGATCAGCTCGCGCACGTCCACAACAAGGGTTCCTACTACGTTACCCTTGACGGCAGCACGTTCTGGTACAATGAACCGCCCGACACCGACGGCGGCCGCGCCGACAACTGGTTCGTGATCCCGCCCAGCGGCAAGAACGCTCCTCAAGGCGTCTCCATCGGCTTGGATTATACTTGGAATCAGTGGGGACAGCAGTAGTTGCCGCGGCAGTGCCGCTGCCGCGATCACCCTTATGCAGACCGTCCCCCGGCCCTGGTTGCCGGGGGTCTTTTTTCCGCTCGATTTTCCATGAGCCTTGGAATCGCCGGTGGCTGACCAATGAACGGCTATCCCGCCCGGCGTATACCCATCCTGTCTGAACGGTGTGTGAAGCAACCTTTCCAGCCCGGCCCGGAGTTTCAGGCCCTGCGGTCCCGCCGCCGCAGCAGGCCTAGGCTGCCGACCGCCAGCAGCCCCAGCACGCCAGGCTCCGGCAGGCTCAGGCTCTGCTGGAACGTCGGGTCGCCCGGAACACGGCTGCCCGTGAACCCGGCACCCATCAACGCAAAGTCAAAGCCGCCGATCGGGCCACCGCTCAGGTCCAGGTCGCCAAACAGCCACCCAGAACCGTCGCCGGTATAACCGGCCGCCTGCAGGGCAAAGTCAAAGCCCTCCACCTGCCCGTCCAGGTTCGCATCGCCATACCAGGTAAACTTCACCAGGATGTCGTTGATCCCGACCGGAACCCCGCCCCACTCCTCCCACACCGGCGTGCCGTCGCCGTAATCGTTCTTGATCACGCCCAGGCCCACC
>Ga0209381_1000777_pt1 | contig 66361 bp, 50 predicted proteins | sample DewCreD2012metaG_FD_184111 | JGI IMG/M metagenome (GOLD analysis project Ga0209381, IMG submission 184111) | Hot spring sediment bacterial and archeal communities from British Columbia, Canada, to study Microbial Dark Matter (Phase II) - Dewar... ... | reverse complement strand
GCGCCGGCACCCCGGAACCGGCGAGTTTGTCCTGGCCTCGCGGGTCCCCCCTCCTCATCCCGGCCACTCCGACTACTACCGATACCGGCGCACCCCGCCCTCGAGCTAAGTCCGACAGACTCCTAGCCCCGGCCCATCCTCTATCCGCTTGCGAGGCTGGCGGTTGGCTGTTTAACTCGCCGCTTCCGTGTACCGTATGGCGGCCCCGAACAACCCCGAGCCCCGACGCCTGCCCCGCCGGGTCGCGGACGGCTTCCACCTGGTATCCCTGCCCGCCCACGGTGGCGAGGAGGTTTTTCTCAGCCTGCCGGCCCGGCGTGGCGAAGCAGCGGTTGACCTGTTCCAGCGGCTATACCGCTTCGTGGAAGAGCACCCACAATACCAGATTGTGCGGCAGGATGTGTTCGGCGTGGTGTACGATCCGGCGGCGCCGCACAGCCGGGCTTACCGGCTTAATGGCGAGGACTGGCCGGTGACCTGGGTACACCAAGGCAACGGCAACGGGAGCCCGGTGGCCGGCATCCAGGTGCAGGCCCTGGCCGGGTGTGAGGTCCGGCGTCTGCGCTGGCAGGATCGCGTGGTGGGCGTGGCCTTCGAGGACGAATGGGCACGCTATTGCGTGCTGACCGGGTTGCGGCCGGAAAACCCGCGACTTTCGCGCCGGCGCCAGGCACGGGCGGTCTTTGACCTCATGGAGCGGGTGCTGGCCCTGGCGGGGATGAGCTTCACGGACATTTATCGCACGTGGTTTTACCTCGACGACATCCTGAGCTGGTACGAGGAGTTCAACGCGGTGCGCAACGAGTTCTTCCGCCGCTGCGGAGTGTTTGAACGGCTGGTACCGGCGAGCACCGGCGTGGGCGGCAGGAATGGCGTCGGCACGGCACTGATGGCCAACCTCCTGGCCCTAAGGCCCAAGTGCGCCGAAGCGCGCTGCTTCGCCGTGCCCTCACCGCTGCAATGTCCGGCGCTCGACTACGGCAGCGCGTTCAGCCGGGCCGTGGAATTCTGCCTGCCCGGCCAGCGCCGGCTGTACGTCTCCGGCACCGCCAGCATCCAACCGGACGGCCGCACTGCCCATCCCGGCAACGTGCGCGCGCAGGTCGCGCTCACGATGGAGGTCGTGGGGGCTGTCCTGCGCTCGCGCCGCATGAACTGGGCCGACACCGTCCGCGGGCTGGCCTATTTCCGACACAGGGAAGACATGGCGGAGCTGCACCGTTGGTGCGCCGACCAAAGGTTGCCCGCCTGGCCGGTGATCGCAGCCAAGGCCGACATCTGCCGCGACGACCTGCTCTTCGAACTGGAACTGGACGCGGTGCAGCTCGGCTAGATCCGAAGAACGGCCCGTCAAAGGTCGTTGAGGGCCGTAGGCATCCGGAGAAGCAGTCAGGGGCATTCCTGCAGCGCCTTGTTGCAACAGGCGTAAACAGCGCCGACGGGTTTACGCCTGGACACCTTCGCGTGCCTGGGGCCTTCTGCGGCCAAGCTGCGAGATTACTCTTCCGTGTCCGGGTCCGGCGGGAGGGTGGCGTCCACCGGGTCGGGCGAGGTGTCGTCGGTGGCGTCCGAATCGGCCTTGGCCGCCGCGGGTTTCTCTTCCTTCTTCTCAACCAGGAGGAAGTCCCCGCGCTTCTTGAGCACGGAGTCCAGCGTCCACTTGGAGACCTGGAAGACCCGGCCGGCGAGCATCTTTTCGTTCTTCAGCTTCTCCGTGAGTTTGTCGGTCTTTTCCTTGAACTCCTTGTCAAGCCGCTCCTTGTCCTCGGCCTTCTCGTCCGGGCCGGGTGTGCGCTCCTTGGGGAAGTCCGCCGTCACGTCCACGGTGAGGTAGTACTTTTCCTCGGTGCCTTTCTGAGCGGCCTTCAGGTTGTAGCGGAAGCCTTCGGTGGTCTCGATCTCGAGCGCGGTCGGCTTGTCCAACCCGAGGCTGGCGGGGTCGGAGGTCACGATCACGTCCTCGAAACTCGGCCAGCCCAGCACACTGCCCAGGGCGCCGGTCTTGGTGGAATCGAGCTTTTCGTGGGGCTGGAGGTCGGCCAGCACCCATTCGTTGGTTTCGCTGGCGCGGGTCATCTTCCACGAATTGGTGCCGTCCGGGTAGGTGACCGTGATGGACTTGGGCTTCTCGACCTTGAAGAAATCGCGATTGAGCCAGGATTCCGGCCGGGGCTCGAGGTTGCTGAAGGTCTCGGCCACGAGGCTGGCCCCGTTGGCTTCGGTGCCCTTGACCAGCACGTAGCGGCCGTCCGGCCAGCCTTCCTCGCCGCCCAAGCCCGACGGCGTGGCGGGCTGGCGGCGGTGCTGTTTGCCCAGCATTAGCGTGCGCAGGGCTTTGCCGTCCTTGTTCTGCAACTCGACCACGGTGGCGGGCTTGTTGGTGGCGTCGGGATTGAGTTCCAGGCGTTCGAGCGCGGAGGCACCGAGCGGGCCGGCCACCGGCTGGGTGATCTTGAGGTCCCACAGCTTGCGCAAGGTTTCCCCGATTTCGGTAAAGTTGGCGGGATAATCCGCGCGCTCGGCCACCACCCAACGGTCGTCTTTTTGCGCGAGGGTGAGGGAGTTGGTCCCCTGCCGGATCACGAGGCGGGCGACGTCGTTGACCTCAAACTGGCCGAGCACCTTCTGGCCCATCTGGCCGGTAGTGGTCTTGTACGTTGCCGCGTCGCGGCTGCGCAGCCAGAGGCCGAGGCCACCGAGAACGACGAAGGCAACCAGGATCAGGGTGAGCTGTTTGCGGTTCATTTGGCAGCGGTCTTCTTGCGTTTGATGACGGCGAGAGAGATGCCGGCCACGGCCACGAGCGCGGGCATGGCGGCGATGTTCAGCCACTTGAGCCGGGTTTCGAGCGCGTCAATGTCGCGCCGCAACTGCTTGCGCACCTCCTTGAGCTCGCGGTTGGTCTTGACCTCCTTCGCGCGGAGGTTGGCGATTTCTTCCTGGATGTCCGGCGGCAGGATCACGCGCTGGTTCTTGGGATCGCGATTGGCCAGCAGGTCGTTGAGCTTGCGCTGGGTTTCCGACACGTCGTCCTCGAGCCGCTTGATGGTGTCGCGATAACGCTGCTCAGCCTGGGCCTGGATGTTTTTCACCACCACGAACTCGCGTCGCTGCACACCCCGGCTGCGCACGCGGATGAGGTCGCTGTCGCCCATCAATTGCTCGACCAGGTTTTGCGCGAAGCTCAGGTTGCCGTTGAACGGCGCGATGAGTTTCTGGCCGAAGAAATTCTGGATCTGCACGCTGAACTGGTCGTAGAGCAGGTCGGTGTCACCCACCAGCACAACCACGCCGTCCCGGGTGGATTCCTTGAGAAACTCGGGTTTGGCCGCATCGCTCGTGGCCTCCTCGCCTTCCTTCTTGTCCTCCGGTTTGGCGGGCGTTTCGCCGGGCTTGCCGTCCGGGAAGGCGGTCTTGAACTTGCCCGTCAGGCGCAGGGCGAGGGTGAATTCCTTGTCCTCCGGCTTGAAGTCCTTGATGTCCGCGCCGCCGCCGAACTGGGCCATCATCTTGTCCACCAGCATCGAGTTCTTCGAGGACTTGAGCAGCACGACCTGGGTGAGGCCGCTGGCGGGCGAGCCGGTGAACACACCGGCACCGGGCAGCAGCAGGCTGTCAATGTCCGCCGTGACCACGTCGTCGCGGTTGATGGCCACGGGCGTCAAAGAGAGCCATGTGGGTTCCGGGCTGGGCCGGCCGTCCTGCCCGCGGCGGACCTGGGTGAAGTAATCCTTGTCCGCCAGGACCTTGTTGATGTCAAACTCGAGGCCCCAGGCTTTCACCAGCTTGTCGAGCGTGGACCCGCCCTGAGCCGCGCGTTGGAGCATGTTCTGCATGCCCATCGCGTTGCGGCTGTCCACCACGGACATCGGATCGAGGAAGGCCACCAGCTTGCCGCCGCGCAGCACGAACTGGTCGAGCGCGAACTGGGTCTTCTCCGAGATGCCGGCCGGATGCACCACCAGCAACACCTGGAGGTCGTCGTCAATCTTCTCGGCAGTGAGATCCACCTGGCGGACGTTGAAGTCGCGCTGGAGTTCGGTGAGGAACACCCACGGGTCCTGCGCGCCGCCCATCTGCATCATCATCGGGTTCATGCGCTGGCCGAAGACCGGCAGGGCGCTCATCACGCCGATGTTCGGCTTCTGCGGGTTGATCACCTGGGCAATCGCGCGGGTGAGGTCGTACTCGAGCAGGCGTTCCCGCTGTGGGTCGAGGAACGGCAGGGCCGCCTTCTGGTCCAGGCAGGTCACCGCGAGGCCCAGGTAAACCTTGTCGCCCATGCCGATCAGGCCGCTGGGGCTGAGCACCTGGCCTTCGATGCCGTCCAGCCGGGCCGAATCTTCCGCGTCCGAGTCGGGCTGGGGATCGAACTTTTTAACCTCGATCTTGCCGCGCGCGACCTGTTGGTACTCGGCCAGCAGGTCCTCGACGCGGTCGCCGTAGTTCTTGAGCTGGACCGGCATCTCGGTCGAGCCGCGGGTGCGGTAGAAATGAATGACCACCGGTGTGTCAATCTTGGCCAGGATGCGCCGTGTGCCCTCCGAGAGCGTGTAGAGGCGGTCCTCGGTGAGATCGAGCCGCAGTTTGGCGTAATCGGCGATGGCAGCCACGGCCACGAGGACCAGGAACATGGCTGCAACGCCGAGGCCGGAGTACAGCAGCGGCTCCCATTTGTGTTTGTTGTGCGTCATGGGCGGAGAAGGTTGGGAGTAAGTTTCAACCGGCGCGGTGGCTCCGAATGATCACCCCGGTGGTGAACAGGCAGAAAACCATCACCAGCATGAAATACACGAGATCGCGCAGGTCAATGACCCCGCGCTGGAAGCCCTCAAAGTGCGGCATCACGCTGAACGACGCCACCAGGTCCAGCAGCCAGGCCGGAGCCCAGGTCAACTCGTCGGTCACCGGCGGCCACCCGGCCAGGATCAGGAACAGGCAGCCCACCACCGACAGGATGAAGCTGACCACCTGGTTGCGCGTCATCGCCGAGGTCATGGAGCCCACGGACAGGTAGGCGCCGGCCATCAGGAAGCTCCCCAGATAGCCGGTGAATATGGCGCCCAGGTCCGGATCGCCCAGATAGGCGACGGTGAACACCAGCGGAAACGTGAGCACCAAGGCCAGACCCAGGAACAACCAGGAGGCCAGGAATTTGCCCACAATCGCCTGCCAGGCCGTGACCGGCAGGGTGAGCAGCAGTTCGATGGTGCCCACGCGCCGTTCCTCGGCCCACAAGCGCATGCCCACTGCCGGTACCAGGAACAGGTAAAGCCACGGATGCCACATGAAAAACGATATCAACGCGGCCTCGTTGCGGAGAAAGAACTTGCCCACGTTGAACGTGAAGAACCCCGCCAGCACCAGGAAGATGACAATGAACACATAGGCCACTGGTGAGGCGAAATAGCCGGCCAGTTCACGCTTGGCGATGGTCCAGATGTTGTGAAGCGCGCCGGTGTGCTCGCCCTGCAGGGCGGGCGCCTCGGCCGACGCGGCGGTGGCGGGGACGGAATCAGACATGGGCTTCCTCCTTCAGGGTGCGGGTGGTGTCGGGCAGGGTGATGCTGCGGAAGACCTCGTCGAGCCGGCCTTCCTCGGTTTTTAGTTCGATCAGTTTCCAGCGCTCGCGCAACGCCAGATCGAAAATGCTCGCCTGCAGGTCGCCGTTGCGGGCGCCGGGCTGCGGGTAGGCACGCACCACCACCGCGGGGCTTTCGCGCAGCACCAGCGTGCGTTTGACGGTGGGCAGCTCGCGCAATTTCTGGTTCACTGCGGTCAGCGGCGCGTCCTTCACGCTCACCGCCACGGCGCCGGCCAGTTCGGAGCGCTGGCGCAGTTCGGCCGGCGTGCCGTTGGCCACGATCTGCCCGCGGTCAATGATGATCGCCCGCGTGCAGGCCGCGTCCACCTCCTCGAGGATGTGGGTCGAAAACACGATTGCCTTGGTCTGGCCCATGCGGCGGATGAGTGTGCGGACCTCGTGCTTCTGGTTCGGATCCAGGCCGTCGGTCGGCTCGTCCAGGACGAGTACGGGCGGGTCGTGAATAATGGACTGCGCGAAACAGGTGCGATGCCGGTAACCCTTGGACAGCGTGTCCACGCTCTGGTGGATCACGCCGTCAAGAAAGCAGATTTCAATCGCGCGCTGGACGGCCTTGCGCCGGGCCTCGCCGCGCAGGCCGCGCAGTTCGGCGGCGAAGTTGAGAAAGCCCAGCACCGTCATATCCGTGTAAGCGGGCGCGTTTTCCGGCAGGTAGCCGATGAGGCGCTTGGCGGGGATGGGGTGTTCGGTGATGTCATACCCGCCCACGCTCACGCGGCCCGCGGTGGGCGGGATGAAGCCGGTGATCATGCGCATGGTGGTGGACTTGCCGGCGCCGTTGGGGCCCAGAAAGCCCAGCACCTCGCCGCGCTCGACGGCGAACGAGACGCCGTTGACGGCCAGCTTGGGGCCGAAGGCCTTGACCAGGTTTTCGACTTTGATCATGCGTCGTTCTCCAAATGCAACCACCGCCAAATCCGGGAAATCCGGCGTAGGGCGGTGGCGGACCCCGCCGCCGGGTTCGGCAACCCGGTGCGGACGGCCTTATGTTGTACACCCGCTGTCAAGTGCGAGCCGCACAATTTAGACAAGCGCGGCGTGGAATGTTCAAAAAAACTCCCGGTCGGGTCGGCGGCAGGCGGGAGGCGGCGGCTCCGGCCGGGCGTGCAAACACGTCTTGGATTTCGGATCTGCGCCGCGGCGATAAAAGGCGCTGCATCAGCCCGGGGGTTGCTTCCGCAGACACGGTTTCGCAGCTTGTTTTCACCCACACGTCGTCAAGCCGGATAATCCAGCGCTTCGCGGGTCATCACCTGGGTCAGCGCCGTGGCCGCACGGTCCTTGGCCAGGCGGCAGCCGGTCAGGCAACCGTCCAGCTTGAGCCGCAGCCGCACAAAGTCCTCCCGGCCGGTGAACCGCGCGCACGGCCCGGCCTTGAACGGATGCGCCACCCCGGTCTCGATCACTTCCGCGTACGCGTCGGCCGAGCCTTCGATGCCGGGAATGATGCCCTCGAGCGACTCCAGTTCCTGCGCCTGGTAGCACGCGTGGCAACTGGCCTCGTCCCAGGCCGGGTGCCGGTGGTAGCCGTGGACCACCTCCGCGCAAATCCGGCCCACCTCGCCGGCGGCGCGCCCGGCCTGCGTGTGGCACAGGTCGGTGAAGAACGCCAGGGTGCCGGCCAGGCCGTCGGCCAGCGCGGGATTCAGCCCGCCCCGGGCTTCCAGTTCCATTACGTCGAGGATGAACTGCCGCGCCGCAAGTAACCAGCACAGCGCGTCCGCCAGCGGGAAGGTCACGCCCTGGCGGGTCTTGTGGTAAAGCTTGTCGCCGTCGGCATCGGTCGCGGTCTGGACGTACCGCAACGTCCACCGCCAAAGCTGCATTGCCGTAGCCAGTGTGCAGGCGCCGGTGCCCGGCCGCTCGCCGGCCAGGCGGCGCATCTCGGCGATCCAGTGTTCGAACTGCGCCAGGAACAGCTCGTTGGTCATGGTGATCGAGAGTTGCAGCCGCTGCACGGCCTCGGGGCCTTCGTAGGTCGCCTCGAGCTGGGCATCCATCCACTTTTGCCCGAGGAACCCCGGACAGTCCTCGGTGACGCCGTAGCCGCCCATCAGGCTCACGGCCTCGCGCATCATGTTCGCGCCGTGGCCGGTGTTCCACAGCTTGCAGGCCGGGCAAAGCACGTCGGCCTGTGCGTCCAGGATCACGAAGCGCACCAACGGGTCGGCCTCCAGAGCGTCCTGACGCGCCAGGTCACGCGCGCCAACGGGCTGCGCCAGTAGTTTCACCAGCTCCAGCGCTTCGGTTCGCTTTTTCGCCAGTTCCTTGAACGCCGCGCGGCCGGTTAGTCTCCTTTCGGCCAGCAGCCGGTCTTTTTCGCGCTCGAGCGGATCCAGTTCGTCGAACAGTCGTGCGGCTGCGAAGCCCAGCGAGGCGCTGGCCTCGCCGCTGGCCCAGATGTCCACCAGGCGGTGCAGCACGTCCTCCTTTTGCTGCAGGCCGAGTTCGTAGCGGGGTGTGCCCGGGGCGCCTTCGCCGCCGCGGAAACGCCGGCGGTGATACAGAATCACCGGCTCGACCGCCGACAGCAGCTTGGCCGCGGTCATCAAACCCACGGTCACGCGCGTGCGGCGAAAGACCGCCTCGATGATTTCGCCGTGGGAATAGTTCGGGACGATGACGCCGTTCTGGACCGTGTAGCCGCCGACGATGCGGCTGGCCGGCACCTGGAGGTTGAAGACGGGATCGTTCGTCGAGGAAAGCTGGTGGACCAGCTTCTTGGTGGGTGTGCCGCGATCCCACGTGCCGGGGTCGCCTTCCTCGAGGATCACCATGCAACTGCCCTTGATGCGCGGGTCGTCCGAGTCCACCGCTGCGGTGACGACGTTGGCGAAGGCCATGTTCGTGATGAACCGGCCGCGCTTGTCCACCTGGAGGATCGGTTCGCCGCCCTCGGGCCACGCGGCCACGCGCACCTTGCCTGCGAGCAGGCCGGTTTCCACGCCCACGAAGGGGATCGGCTCGGTGAGCGCGAAAGCCGCGCGCACCTGCCGGCGGTTTTCGCCGGGCTTTACCGGCGCCGCCCCGGCGACGTATTTTGCGCGCTGCTCCGGTGTGCCGCGCTCGTGGATGGGTGCCAGACCCAGATTCCCCGCCAGGCTGCATGTGGCCGCTCCGGCGTCCACCCACGATAGCTCGAAGGCGATCAGTGCCAGCGCCAGATTTTTCGGGCCGGCGATGAAGCCGCCTTGCTCCGGGTCGAGAAAGGCGGCGGTGATGCCGCTTTCGTCGAAGTACTGCAACAGGCCGGCCTTGGCGGGCGTCCAGTCGTGCGTGTTCCGCCCGCCCGCGGCCACCACGCGGGCCACCGGACCGCGGGCCACGCCGCGCGCGGCCTGCACGAGCATCTGCAGCTCGAAACGGTCGGCGAAGCGCCACATGACCTGGCGGATTTCATCGGCGGGCAGGGTCTGGAGAGACGCGGCGGTGGACGGTGCGAGGCTCGTTTGCATGGTCTTGCTCAAATGGTCCCGACTGGGCGGGCACGACTATGGCCAAGGCCCGGCCGCTAGTCACCAGTGAAGCGGCGGGCCCTCGCCTCGAGGGCAACCAGGCTGGCGTGGATGGAATGATCAATGGCGACAAACTGAAGCCGGAGCCGGGACTCTTGACGGGTGAGGGCGGCCACACGTTTTCTGACCCATCGTCCCGGTCAAAAATTCACTCCCCCGCGCAAGCTCTTCCCTCACTCGTAACGATCGGGGCGAGCGCTCGCACTTGCCCGGCGGCGCCAGACCGTGGTTTGCTTGGCGCGGGACCCCTCCAGCAACCGCCCGGCCGAGGCCATGTTGAAGCACCCGCTCCTGCCGGTCACCGCCTGCTACGCCACCGGCGTGGTGGCCGCCGCTTTTGTCCCGGTGCCGTTGATCCCCGCGTTTGTGCTGGCCGGGCTCGTGGCGATGGCGTGCTTCTTGTGGCCGCGCGGCCGGCCGTGGCTGCTGGGTGTGCTGGCCGCGTTGGTCGGCGCACTGAACCTCCACGTCCGCACCGCCGCGCTCGCGCCGCATGACCTGCGACGCGTGCTGGGCGAGAAGCCGGCGCTGGTCACGGTGCGCGGGGTGCTGGTCGCCACACCCACGTTGCGAGTGACCGGCTGGGAACCGGACGACTCGGCGCGCTCGCTGGCGTTGATCGAGGTAAGCGCGGTTGCCATACAGACCCAAGAATCGGCAACCGAAGATGCCGGCGCCGCCGGCGCCGGTTTCCAGGAGGAACTGGACGATCCCTGGCGCGCGGCGGCCGGGCGCGTGTTCGTGAGCACGCCGGCCGTACTCGACCCCGGTTTCTTCGCCGGCCGTGGGGTCGAGGTGTTCGGCGTGCTGCATCCGCCCCGACCGCCGCGCGCGCCGGGGTTGTTCGACGCCCGCGCCTATTTCCGCTGGCAGGGGATTTACTACCAACTCGAGACCCGCGACACGAATGACTGGCGGCTGACCGCGGGTCCGCAGCCGGTGCGGCCGCCGTTGCCGGAACGCTTTCAAGTCTGGGCGCGGCGCACGCTCGCCCGCGGCCTGCCGGCCGAGGACGAGGCGCTGCGCCTGCTCTGGGCCATGACGCTCGGCTGGCGCACGGCGCTCACGGACGAGGTGGCCGAGCCCTTCATGCGCTCGGGCACGATGCACCTGTTTGCGATCAGCGGACTGCACGTGGCGTTGATCGCCGGCATTCTGGTGGCGGTGCTGCGTGTGCTGCAGATGCCACGCGGCGCGACCGGCCTGGTGGCGGTACCCTTGTTGTGGTTCTACACCGCCGCCACCGGCTGGCAGGCCTCGGCGGTCCGTTCGACCCTCATGATGACGGTCGTGATCACCGGTTGGGCGCTGAAACGGCCGGGCAACCTGCTGAACTCGCTCGCCGCCGCGGCCGGCCTGATCCTGCTTGGGGAACCCCGCCAACTCTTCCAGGCCAGCTTCCAGCTTTCATTCTGCGTGGTGCTGAGCCTGGCGCTGGTGCTGCCGCCGCTGGTGCGCGCGCGCGACCGCCTGCTGCAAACCGATCCGTTGCTGCCGGCGGACCTGCTGCCGCGCTGGCGCCGGTGGCTGGACCCGCCGTTGCGCTGGATGACGCTCAGCCTGGCGATTTCGCTCGCCGCCTGGCTGGGTTCGCTGCCGCTGATCGCACACTATTTCCACCTCGTTACGCCGGTCAGCCTGCTCGCCAACGTGTTGGTGGTACCGCTGGGCAGCCTGGCGCTGATGTGCAACCTCGGCGCGCTGTTCTGCGGCGACTGGTTGCCGTGGCTCACCGGCCTGTTCAATCACAGCGCGTGGTTCTGGATGACCGGCATGATGCGCCTGAGCGAATGGGCGGCGGCACTGCCGCTGGCCTACGCCTACGTGCCGGCGCCGGGTGTACCCGCCTTGCTGGCGTTTTACGCAGCCTTGGTGGGGCTCGCGTCCGGCTGGGCGCTGCGACCCGGCCGGCGTGCCGCGTGCGCCGCGGTGGCGGGACTCGTGTTGTGTGGCTTCGGCTTGCAGGCGCTGCGCGGGCGGGGGTTCACGAACCTCACCGTGCTACCGCTCAACGGCGGCGCGGCCATCTGGGTGGACGCGCCCGGCCGGGGGCGCGATCTGCTGGTGGATGCCGGCAACGAGTTCGCCGCCGAGCGCGTCGTGACACCGTTTCTGCGCGCCCAGGGCGTGAACCGCCTGGCGCATTTTGCGCTCACGCACGGCGACGTGCGCCATACCGGCGGCGCGGCTTTGATCGAGACCCATTTCCACCCCGCCACGATCTGGACGAGTCCGCTGAAATTCCGGTCGCCCAGCTACCGCGCTTTTGTGAGCGGCCGGGAGGGCACCGCGCAAGGCTGGCAGGCGGTGGCGCGCGGCGCGGAGTTCGCGGGCTGGCGCGTGTTGCACCCCGTGACGGAAGATCGCTTTTCGCGGGCCGACGACAGCGCGCTGGTCCTGCGTGCAGAAATCGCGGGTTGGCGGGTGTTGCTGCTCTCCGATCTTGGCCGGAGCGGTCAGGAGGTCTTGCTGGCGCGTGAACCGGACTTGCGGGCGGACATCGTCGTCACCGGGCTGCCCGCCGGCGAGGAACCGCTCGCGCCGACCTTGCTTGATGCCATTCAGCCACGCCTCGTGCTCGTCGCGGACGACGAGCGGCCCACGAGCGCCCGCGCCGGGCCGGCGTTGCGCGCGCGGCTGAAACGCAGCGCCGCCCCGACGCTCTTCCTGAGCGACACCGGCGCGGTCACGTTGCGGCTGTCGCGGCAAGGCTGGCGGGTTGAAGACGTGGACGGCCGGTGCCTGCATCGCGGCGGAACGGACCGGTGATGCTCCGCGGCGGGCGCGGCTCGATTCGCGCGGGTCCGGCCCATACCTGGTGGGGAAAGACCCTGCCGAGCCCTGCGATTAACAAGGCGAAGGTGGTCACGACCGCAGACCTTGATTTGGGGCTCAGGCGGCCGGTGGTTTGAGCCGGACGATGGTTGCGCCCCAACCGCCGAAATGCTGGCTGGCCTCGGCGTAGCTCGCCACGGCCGGGTGCCGGCGCAGCTCCGCGTGCACGGTGCGGCGCAGGTTGCCGACGCCCTTGCCGTGAATGATGCGAATTTCGAGGATGCCTCGCTCTCGGCAGGCGGCGAGGTAATCGAGCACCACGTCCTTCACCAGCCGCGGCGGGAACGTGTGCAGGTCCAGGACACCGTCAATCGGCAGCGGCACCACATCGTCGGGCTCCGCTGAGTGGTGTTCGGGTGAATCCGGCATGGCGCGAAGTCAACGATACAGCACCGGGTCGGTGCGCCAGTCGCGATCGCGGTCGTGGCCGTACTCGGCCACGCGCGGGCGGCGTTCGCGGAGGCGGACGGATTCCAGGCCGAGGTAGTAGCCCTGGGAGGCGGGGTGCTTGCCCGTGCATTCCAAACGCAGCGTGTACTCGCCGGGTTCGGGCCAGAAGTCCAGGAGGTGGAACTCGGTGTTGACGATCTCCGGGTTGTAAAAGTCCAGCGGCTCGCCGAGCTTCACGCCGTTGAGGGAAGGCTGGTAGCGGCCGAAATCGTAGCTCTGGGTGGCGTTGAGCAGCAGTCGCAGGGGTTCCTTTTTTTCGACCTTGAAGCGCACCTCGAGCCAGGCGCCCTCGGCCTGCGCCGGCCGGTAGAGCAGTTGCGGGCCGTCGTACAAATCCAGCGACTGCGACGCGGCGGGACCGGGGCCGTGGTGGGCGGGGTCGGCAAAGTCGCGCGCGAAGGCAATCACGCGGTCCAGGTTGGGCAGGCGGCGCTCGGCGGCGGGCGGGACGGGTGGCTGCGGGGAGGGTTCGCCGGTCTGGTACCAAAACGCCACGCTGGCGTAATCGTCCTCGCGCTCGTTCCAGCTCATGCTTTTGCGCTCCGGGTTTTCATCGGGCGAAATCCAGCCCCAGTGCTCGAAGGTGACCTTGAGGCCGGTGTTGAACACGATCGGGTCGGCCAGGTGCCAGCGGTAGGCGCTGGTGTGGCCGCCCACGATGCCCCACTGGTCGAAGTGCGGCACGCCGAAGTACGGGGTGCTGGTGCGCTTCAGCCCCCAGGCGGACAGGAAGTAGTCCTCCGTGCCGGTGCCCCAGATCGAGGGTTGGGCCTCGCCGTCCACGTAAATCTTCTCGTCGCCCTCGCCGAACCACGCCGGGCTGCGCGTGCGTACCGCCAGCACAGTGCCCACGTAGTGGCCTTTGCCGCGGGTCTCCAGCACCACGTAATCCTGCCCGGGCTTGACCGGGTACTCCTGGCGGTAGCGGGCGTGGAAGTACGGCGTGTCCGGGGCCACGGGTTTTTCGATCCAGTCAATGTTGTAGTACAGCAGGCTCAGCGGCCTGGCGCTCTGGTTGACGATCTCGAGGCGGGCCGATTCCCGAAACGGCATCGGCCAAAAGCAATTGTAGGAATCGGCGTCCTCCACCACCACGGGCAGGCTGATGACCTCGCTGCGCCGGCCGAAGCAGTTGGCGAAGAAATCGCCCACGGGAACCTCGACCGCCGGCGCGGCGCGGCCGTCCCAGTACATCCGCAACAGCAGTTCCTGGTGGTTGGCCGAGCCCTGGGGCGCCCAGGCCTGCGGCTCGGGGCCGAGGAACGTGAGCCAGATGTGCGTGATGACGCCCGGGCCGCGCGCGTCCATGAGCACATGGGTTTCGCCGGGCGGGACGCGGAAGTTGTCCCAGTTGCTGGCCTCGTCGCGGTCGCCGCGCGGCGGGGCCAGGGGATTGAGGCGGCGTTCGGCGCCGCCGCGGCGCACCTCGCCCTCGCGCATGGTCGAGGTGACCCGGCGGGCGCGGCCTTCCTGCGGCCGGGCCAGGTCGTCGAGCAACGCGGGAAAGGCCGGGAGTTGGACGGCCACAGCCAGAATCAATACGGGTATTACACGCATGGCGAAGTTTGGCTCAGCCGCCGCCCGGCCGGCAAATCAGGAATGCCTTCAAACCAAGAACCGAAATGGATCGGACGGCACGAATTGCGGTGCGGCCCGCTTCGGTTTTCGTGCTCAAACCTCCGCGGCGCACCGCGGTCCGGCGCGGTAGCACAAGTACTTTCCCTTACCGGCAGTTCCCACCAGAAACATGGAGGTCTGTACGCGGGGAGCCCGTGCCACAAGGCCTGGTCGGCCTCACTGGATTTCAGCAGTCAGATGCCGGCCGCCGCGGCACTGACGACAGACAAATCACTTGCGTTCACGTATGCGCGGTTCGCGCGAATCGTTATGGACAAAGGCCTGCTGCTGGTTCTATAGACTGTCCCTTTCCAGCCGGTCTGTGGGCCGGGCTGGTGGCTTTGCCCGACAACGTCATGAAACATCTGTTGAGCCTGGAGACCCTGGACCGCGCGGATATGGACCTTGTGTTGCGGGACGCCGCAACGTTCAAGCGCAACCGCGCCACGCACCCGCGGCCGCTGACCGGCCAGACCTGGGCGCTGATCTTCTCCAAGTCCTCCACGCGCACGCGGGTGTCGTTCGAGGTTGGCATCCATGAACTGGGTGGCCGCCCGCTGTTCCTCAACGCCGCGGATATCCAACTCGGCCGGGGCGAGCCCATCAAGGACACCGCCCGCGTGCTCGGCCGCATGGTGCATGGCGCGGTGCTGCGGACCTTTGCCCAGCGCGATGTCGAGGATTTCGCGCATTTCGCGGGCATTCCCACGGTGAACGCCCTGACCGACGACGAGCATCCATGCCAGATCCTGGCGGACGTGTTCACGTATCAGGAGTTGCGCGGGGCCATCGCCGGCCGGGTGGTGACGTTCGTGGGCGACGGCGCGTGCAACGTGGCGCGGTCGTGGTTGTTTGCCGCCGCCAAACTCGGCTTCGAACTCCGCGTCGCCGCACCGCCCGGGTACCAGCCCGCTTCGGCGCTGCTCCAACGCGCCGGTGGCCGCATCGTGGTCCTGGCCGATCCCCTCGCCGCAGCGAAGGACGCCGACCTGCTGTACACAGACGTGTGGGTTTCGATGGGCAAGGAAGCCGAGCAGGCCCGGCGCTGGCAGGACCTCCGGGGCTACCAGGTCAACGCGGCGTTGTTGAAACTGGCCCGGCCGGACGCGCTGGTCATGCACTGCCTGCCGGCGTACCGGGGCAATGAGATTGACGAGGCCACGTTTGAGGCGCATGCCGACACCATTTTCCGGCAGGCGGAAAACCGGTTGCACACCCAGAAAGCCATTTTGAACTGGCTGGCAAGCTGACGTCGCTGGCCGGCGACCACGCGCCGCCGACCGTGCCAAAACCAATTCCAACCTTCGACGCGCCACTCCCAACCCGTTTCTCGATCATGCCCGCCGTCCTGGCCATTGCCGCACACCCGGATGACATCGAGTTTCTGATGGCCGGGACGCTGCTGTTGCTGCGAGCGGCCGGCTGGGAGGCGCATTACCTGAACCTCGCCACTGGCAACTGCGGCAGCCGCGTCCACCGGGCAGCGGCGACCCGGCGCATCCGCCGCGCCGAAGCCCGCGCCGCCGCGCGCGTGCTGGGCGCCCGCTGGCATCCACCCTTAGTGGACGACGCGGAAATCTTTTACGAAGACCACCTGCTGCGCCGGGTGACGGCCGTGATCCGTGCGGTCCAACCGCGCGTGGTGCTCACGCATTCGCCGCAGGATTACATGGAGGATCACATGAACACCTGCCGGGTGGCGGTCACGGCGGCGTTTGTGCGGGGCATGCCCAACTACCGGAGCGCGCCGTCGCGCCAGGCCATCAGCGGCGATTGCACGGTGTACCACGCCCTCCCGCATGGCTTGCGGGACGGGCTGGGGCACCGGGTGGCGGCGGGTTTGTTTGTTGATACGTCCGATGTGCAAACCACCAAACGTGTCGCGCTGGCCTGCCATCGCAGCCAGAAAGACTGGCTGGACGCCACCCAGGGCATGGATTCGTACCTGGATGCCATGGACGAAATGGCGCGGGAAGTGGGGCGGATGTCGCGGCGGTTTCGTTTCGCAGAAGGCTGGCGACGCCACTCGCATCTGGGATTCTGCGCGCCGGACTCGGATCCGCTCCGCGAGGCGTTGGGGGCTCGTTGCCGGGTCAATAAGGCTTACGAGCAGGCGCTGGAAGGCGATCATTGAACTCCCGCCACGGGTTAATTTCCACCCCGCTAACCCCAAAAGTCCCTGGCGTCTGCCGCCGCAATCGTGCGTGCTGGCGCTTTCGCGAACTCCTTCCCGGCTTGTCCGGAGTCTCGTCGAACTGAACTGGCCGACAGCGTAGGAGAAAACCGTCGAAGCCGGTATCACCCTTTTGGACTATGGCTTGACCGATAAGCTGATGAAATAAGCTGCGTGCAGCCACAGGCCAAAGACCTTTTCCAGGCATCGGCTGCCCGTTGCACACCTATTGGGTGGCCCAAAATCAAGCGGCTTGCGGTCTCCCCGGAGCGTCCAGAGTGGGGCTAACCTCCTACCGGCGTTCGGCATGCGCACCCAATCGGTTGGCTGGCCCTCCATGCTCCGTTCAACCACGGCAATCAGCCCGGTCGCCGTTGAAGTCGCCTGAGCCCGACAATTGATGCTGAACTGATTGGAGTCCGCCGCCACGAACCGTTTCAGTTCGTGGGATTCAAAATCCCCCCAAAACAAAAAAAGGCACCCTTGCGGGTGCCTGGGTAACCCTTAAACGGGTGGCTTTAATTGTTCTTGCCCGGAACGTGCGGGAAGATAAGCCGATGCACGTCCTGGGAATTGATGACCTGCTCGCGTACGCGGGCGCCGGTCACCGGCTGCACGCTGCCATCTGCCAGGCACACGTTGCCTTGGTTTTGATGGATCGTGTTGTGGAAGTTCAGGTAGTATTGAGCGTTAGCCTTGTTGGCGATCAGCTTGGGATCCAATTGGACCTGCTTGCTGAAGAAGGCGTCATAAGCGGTGGCGGTGGTCGCATTCGACACTGTGGACATGTTGCGGTCGCCGGAGAGCATGCCCTGCGGGCGGGTTTCGTCAGCGTCGAGGTTCACAAAGTAGCTCACCGAGGCGTTGCCGCGGCCCTGGGCAACATTGCCGTTGTTGGCAATGACACCGAAGAAGTTGCTCATGGCGGTGCGGCCGCTGTCCGCCGGGCAGACCACGGTCTTGGGTGTGGCCAGTTCGTTGGACATGGTCACATAGATCCAATAGGTGTTCCGCGGCTCGCCCTGACCGTTGGCCATCGTGACGTATTCACTGCAGCCGCCCTCATTGGTGCTGAGGCTCTGCGGGAAACGGTCCTGCTGGTCCGTGGCGAACTGGCGGAAGGACAGACCCACCTGTTTGAGGTTGTTGGCGCAATTGATTTTCTGCGCCTTGGCCTTGGCCTTGGCCAGCGCGGGCAGGAGCATGCCGGCCAGGATGGCGATGATGGCGATCACAACCAATAGCTCGATCAGCGTGAACGCCCCAAGTTTGTGTTTCCGGAAGATTCGGCTCATAAGGTTCGACTGTGTTTTAGGGTTACGGCTCACGGCACTCTAGGTTTTCAGTCCCGAGTGTCAACGACTTTTCATGTTTCATTTTACTAAGCAGTTGCAATGCCAGAACGGCAGCCTCCACTTCCTCCGCCGATACCGCACAACCTTTTTTACATTATGTTGTTATAGCGCTCAGATGGCCAAGTGGCCGAATCGGCAAAGTAAACGCCACGGAAATTCCGCGTGACCCGCACGGCGGAGGTTGCGAAAGTGCGGCGTACATGGATCGCGAACGCCTCGATCGGTGGCTCGAACTGGGCATTCTGGCGGTGGTGGCCGTCGCGCTGGTCTTCGGACCGACCGCGCTGGGCGGGGTGCGTCCGCAGGAATTCGCCGGGCTCCAAGTGCTCATGGCCGCCGGTTTAATCTTGTGGGTGGCGCGGCTGTGGATCGCGCGGTCGTTCCACCTGCATTGGTCTCCCATCTGCTGGTTTGTGGTGGCGTTCCTACTTTACGCCCTGGCTTGGTACCGGTTCGCGGATGTTGAGTATGTGGCGCGACTGGAACTGAGCCGCATCCTCCTGTACGGCTGGTTTTTCCTTTTGGTGCTCAACAATCTGCACCGCCAGGAAAGCATCCAGGTCCTGGTGGCGGTGACCTTGGCGGTGGCCACGGCGTTATCGTTGTATGCGTTATACCAATTCATCACCGGGAGCAACCAGGTCTTCGCCTTCATACGGCCGACCGCTTTCAAAGGTCGCGGCTCCGGCACCTTCATCTGCCCCAACCACTTGGCTGGCTACTTGGAAATGCTGCTGCCCGTGGCGCTGGCCATCTTGGTCCTCAGCCGGCGGCGGGCGCTGGCGCGTATTTTCAGCGCGTATGCCGCCTTGATGGCTTTTGTCGGGCTGTGCGTTTCAATCTCCCGTGGCGGCTATCTGGCAGGCGGCCTGGCGCTGATCTTCATGGCCGGGGTGCTGGTGTTAAAATATCGGGGGTACCGCAAGGTCGTCCTGTTGGGCGTGCTCGTGCTGGTCGTTTTGGGCGGCATCATTGCCTACAATGGCGATTACATCCAGAAACGCTTCCGCCTGGCGCTGGTGCCGGGGCAGCTTCAAAGCATCTGGGGACGCCCGGACTTGTGGGCTTCCGCCGCCCGAATGTGGCTCGATTCGCCCTGGGTGGGAGTCGGCCCGGGGCACTTCGACGTGCGATTCCCGGAATACCGCCCGGAGACGCTCCAGACCCGCCCGTACTGGGTCCACAATGACTACCTGAACATTCTGACCGACTGGGGATTGCTGGGCTTCGGGCTGCTCGGCGGCGCCGGAGTTTGCCTGGTCTTGGGCGGGCTGCGCGCCTGGCGCTATGTGCGCCGCGAAGGCGACGGCTTGACGGCCAAGCCCAGCGACCGCGCCGCCCTGGTGCTGGGCACGGGCACCGGCCTGCTGGCGATTGCGTTGCATTCGTTCGTGGATTTCAACCTGCAAATCCCCGCCAACGCCATGCTTGCGGTCCTGCTGGCGGCCATTCTGACCAGCCACCTGCGCTTCACCTCGAACCGCTACTGGCTGAACCCCGGCCTCGCGGGTCGCTTGTTGCTCAGTGTGCTGGCCCTGGCCAGCGCTGCATGGTTCGGGCAACAGGCCGTCCAGCGCTGGCAGGAAGCCCGCTGGCTGGCGCGCTCTGAAAAGGCCGGTAGCTTTGAAGAACAAATTGCCGCACTTGAAGCCGCGGCGCGCGTCGAGCCCCGCAACGGGGATCTGGCCGCCCGTCTGGGTGAGGCCTGGCGCCGGGCAAGCTGGGAAGGCGGTCCGAACTGGCAGCCCGCGGCAGAAACGGCGCTCAAGTGGTTCGAGCAAGCCATGCGGCTCAATCCGTGGGACACCTTCGCCATGCTGCGCGGGGCCATGACCCTCGACTGGCTGGGGCGGCACGACGAAGCCGGGCGGCTGTTCGAGCGCGTGGGCACCCTGGATCCGAACAACCATTATGTGGCGTTGCTGCGCGGCTGGCACGAACTCCAGATCGGCAACTGGGCCGAGGCCAAGCGCTGGCTGGAACGCTCACTCGCCATCAAATGGTATTCAAACTGGTTGGCGCACAATTACCTCAACGTTGCCAACCAACGCCTGGCCGAAGAAGCGGCCCGGAGCAGGCCGCCCGCAGCACCCGCGCCTTGAGGTGGCGGCGTCTGAAGGGCGGGCGCCGTGACTTTCATCGCTGGGCGCAATTAAGATGGTTGGGAGCCGGAGCTGGTAAACGGGGAGACTTAGAATCGACGGCGGTAGCACGCTTCACAACCAGTCCCGCCAGCGGTACACCCGCCAGGCCACCACTTCGCGGAGGTACCGTTCCAGTTGCTCGAAGCCGCGAATCCCCGGTACCCAGGATAGAAACTGTCGCCGGTTTTCCAGCGCCGTCATGCCCTCGAAATCGCACGGCAGGCAAACCACCTCGAAACCCAGCCGGCGGAACGTGCCCTCGGCGCGCCGCATGTGCGAGGCCGAGGTCACCAGCACAATCCGCCGCCAGCCCTGGGCGTCCGCAAGCTTGCGGGCGCGCTCGGCCTCATCGCGCGTGTCCCGGCACAGCCCCAACACCTGCACCGGCACCGGCGCCGCGTTCCAGGCAACGATCCAACGACGCAGCAACTCACCCTCGCCGGGATTGGGCACATTGCGGTTCACCCCACCTCCCAGCACCAGCGTGCGGCCTTTTTGCTGGCGCGTCGCCTCGATGGCGGTGATCACCCGGTCAGCGGCGCCGTCAACTTGAAACCCGAACACATCCCGCCGGGAAGGCGTGAGCATGCCGCCGAGCATCACCACCGCGTCGGCAGCCGGCAGGGCCGGCAGTTGCACGGCGGCGTAAGGCTGCTCCAACGAAGCCAGCAGCGACGCCGGGAGCGGCGTGGCGCCGATGACGTACAGGCCGGCGGCGAGCGTGGCCGCGCCCGCAGCCGAGCGCCAGCAGCGGCGGCGCAGTTCCCACAGCGCCGCGAGGATCAACACCAGCCACAAGGCGGCCACGGGTTGCAGGAAAGCGGTCAGGAGTTTTGCCATAAGCCGGCGGCACGCTAGCCAGCGAGGGGGCGAGCGGCGAGGAAAAGTGCCGTCGGCCGGGGCTTGAGCGCGGGCGCGGCGCGGCTACCCTTGGGTGATGCCGATCTACGAGTTTCATTGTGCCGCTTGCGAACGCGACAGCGAGGTGCTCGTCCGCTCCACGCACTGGGAGGGCACGCGTTGCCCGCATTGTGGCTCTCTGCGGTTGCGGAAAAAACTCTCGGTGTTCGCCTCCAGCGGCGGCGACAGCACCCCGGCCGAGCCCGCCTGCGCCGGTACCCCATCGTCCTGCTGCCGCTGTGGCGGTGGGGGCGCGCACCGGCACTGACCACAGACGGTTTTCAGCCTCGGCCGGAGAGGTCCGCGGCGTGGAGCCGCGTCAGGTCTTCCACCAGCCATTCCGGTTGGCGAAGCGCGAGTTGCTCCCGGGTGGCGCCGCCCGTGGCCACGGCCAACGCCCGTGCACCCACCGCATGCGCGCAATCAATGTCGTGCGGCGTGTCGCCCACCACAATGATCTCCTCCGGCCCGAGCCGGCCGCGCAGCCGCCGGCCGGCACGTTGCACCGCGATGCGCGTCAACTCGCGGCGGTCTTCGTGATCGTCGCCAAAGCCGCCGACCGTGAAATGCCCCCACAGCCCGTAGTGGCGCAGCTTGATCTCGGCGCCCAGCCGGATGTTGCCGGTCTGCAAGCCGAGCAGCGGAGGGTGCGGCAACGCTCGCAGGCCGGCCAGCAGGTCGGCCACGCCGGGACACACCGCGCCGCGGTGCTGCGGCAACAGATGATCCAGCAGGAAGACGTACCGCGCGAAAAAACGCTGGAAATTGACGGGCGTCGCCGGGATGCCGTGCCGGCTGAAGAATTCCCGCACCAGCGAGGTGTCGGTCCGGCCCGCGAAGTTCATGTGGCGCATGCCGTCCTGGATGTGAAACTCCATCACGCCCGTCCGCTCAAACGCGCGCACCCCCGCCCCGCCGGTGCGGATGAGAGTGCCGTCAATGTCGAACAAGACCAGTTTGAGCATGGTGGAAAGCCGCCGGGCTGCCCCGCCCGCGATGCGGACCCTACCGTGGTGAGGCGCGAAAGCCAAGGCGATCGCGGCCGAGAAGGCCGCCAGCCCGGCCGGTCAGTACCGGCAGGGGGTTAAGCGCACGCGTGGAAGTCTTGAGCAGTTCAGCCGCAGGACCCCCGGCTTCAGTCCTGTAACAACGGCGGTTGCTCGCGATGCCACGGGGTGGCCTGCTCGTAAGCGTGGGCGATGCGCAGCAGCCCGGCCTCGCCAAACGGTTTGCCCAGCAGTTGCAGACCGATGGGCAGCCGCGGCGACCGCGTGAAGCCGCACGGCACGCTGAGGCCGCAGAGGCCCGCCAGATTGCAGGACAGGGTGAAGATGTCCTCCAGATACATCTGCAGCGGGTCGCTGGCCTTCTCGCCGAGCTTGAAGGCCGGGCCGGGCGTGGTCGGCGTGACGATCGCGTCCACCCGTTCGAAGGCGCGCAGGAAGTCCCGGCGAATTAGCGTGCGGACCTTTTGCGCGCGCAAGTAATACGCGTCGTAGTAGCCGCTGCTGAGCACGTACGTGCCCAGCAGAATGCGGCGCTTGACCTCGGCCCCGAAGCCCGCCCCGCGGGTGCGCTTGTACATCTCGATCGGATCCGCGCCCTCCACGCGCAGGCCGTACCGCACGCCGTCGAAACGCGCCAGATTCGCGCTGGCCTCGGCCGGGGCGATGATGTAATAGGCCGCCACGGCGTGCTGCGTGTGCGGCAGCGAAATCTCGACCGCTTCCGCGCCGAGTTCCTGAAGCTTCGCCACCGCGGTCTCCACCGCTTGTTGCACCTCGGGGTGCAAGCCGGGGACGCGGTATTCGCGCGGCAGACCGATCTTGAATCCCTTCAAGTCCCCGCCCAGCGCGGCGGTATAATCCGGCACCGTTTCCGGCACGCTGGTCGAATCCCGCGGGTCATGGCCGGCGATGACTCCCAGCATCCGCGCCGCGTCGCCGACCGTGCGGGTGACACAACCGATCTGGTCGAGCGACGACGCGTACGCCACCAGCCCGTAACGGGACACACGGCCGTACGTGGGCTTGAGTCCCACCACGCCGCAATGCGCCGCGGGCTGACGCACCGAGCCGCCGGTGTCCGAGCCCAGCGCGGCCGGCACTTCGCGTGCCGCCACGGCTGCCGCCGTGCCGCCGGACGACCCACCCGGGATGCGCTCGAGGTCCCACGGATTGCGCGTGCGTTGGAAGGCGGAATTCTCGGTCGAACTGCCCATCGCAAACTCGTCGAGGTTCAGCCGGCCCACCAGCACCGCGCCGGCGGCGCGCAGCTTTTCCACCACGGTGGCGTCGTACGGCGAAACAAAGTCTTCCAAGATGCGCGAGCCGCAGGTCAACGGTTGGTCGCGCGTGGCGATGATGTCCTTCAACGCCAGCGGCACCCCCAGCAATGGCTGCGTGGCGTGCGTGGCGCCGGCGCGCAGCGCGGCATCGGCGGCCTCGGCTTGGGCCAGCGCCCCGGCCGTGTCCACCTGCAGAAACGCGCCCACCCGCCCGTCCACGCGCTGGATCTGGTCCAGGCAGGCCCGGGTGGCTTCGCGGGCGGAGCAGGCGCGGGCGGCGAGTTGGGCCGAGAGTTCCGCCAGGGTGAGCCGGTGCAGCATGGTGGGCGGCTACTCGACGATCTTGGGCACGACGAACAGGTCGTGGCCCCGCACCGGGGCGTTGCGCAGCGCCTCGTGGTGGGGCATCGAGGGCCGAATGGCATCCGGCCGTGTCACGTTGACCAGCGGCATGGCGTGCGCCAGAGGTTCCACACCGGACACGTCCACCTGTTTGAGTTGCTCGAAGTACCGGAGAATGTCATCGAGCTGCGCGCCATACCGTTCGATTTCGTCGGCCGACAGCTCCAGTCGCGCCAGATGAGCCACGGAGCGGATATCGAGGTGCGGGGCGGCCATGCGGGGCGGTGGACCGGGTGCGGGTCAGTCCTCGTTGAATTTCGACTTCACCAGGTTTTCGATCTCCGCCACCGCCTGCGCGGCATCAGCGCCTTCCGCATGCACGCGGATGCGCGAGCCCGGTCCGGCCGCGAGCATCATCAGGTTCATGATGCTCTTGCCGTTCACGGTCTCGCCGTCCTTCTCGACGAAGACGTCGGAGGCAAAGCGGTTTGCCACCCGGACAAACATGGATGCCGGCCGGGCGTGAATGCCCAGCTTGTTGGCCACAACCAGTTCCCGGGTGACGTGCGATTTCTTGGCGTCGCCCATAACCCGCCGGTTTTTTAACGAAAAGCGTGCCGGCTGGCTAGCGAAACTCCCGTGACAGTTCGATGCCAAAGACAGTTTCCCGCTGGTGGTTGACAACCACTTTCAAGGCAGCCGGTTGCGGCTCGCTGGCCAACGCCACGGCCGCCCTCGTCTGAACCAGCGGGAACTCGTGCGTGACCAGCGGGCGCACGTCCAGCCGGCGGCCAAACACCAGCCGTGCCACCGCCGGCTGCAACGTGATGTCCGCCGAATAACTGCCGATGAGGTCCTTTTCGTCCACGCAAATGGCGGCGCCGTCCACCTCGGTCCGCGCGCCACGTTGCGTGTGGGCGAAGAGCAGTACCTGTCCCGCGCCGCGGACCAGTGCCATTGCCTGCCGCACCACCGCGTCCGCCGGCACGGCCACCACAGCGGCGTCCAGGCTGCGGCCGCGCGTCCAGCGTGCAACTGATTCGGTCAGGTCCGGCGCGTCGCCCCGCGCGGTCCACCGCGCGCCCAACCGCCGCGCCCACGCCAGCCGCTCGGGCATCAGATCCGTGGCCAGCACGGTCGCACCGCGCAGTGCCAGCAGCCGCGTGAACATGAGCCCGATCGGCCCCTGGCCCGCCACCAACACCGTGTCGCCGGGCAGCAGGCGCAGCCGTTCCACCGCTTTCAACACCGTGTTCACCGGCTCGAGCAGCGCGCCTTCGACGAAGCTGTTCCGGGCGGGAATCTTCACCACGCCCGGCAGCACCCAGGCCATCACGCGCACGTACTCCGCGTAACCGCCGCCAGCCGGCTCGAACCCGGCCGTGATCCCGGTGCGTTTGTACGTGGCGCACTGGGCAAAGGCCCCGTGCCGACAGAAATGACAGGTCCGGCAGGGCACGTGGTGGTGCAACGCCACGCGGTCACCAACGCGGAAGCCGCGCACGCGCGCGCCCACGCGGACGATCGTGCCGGCGGTTTCGTGGCCGAAGATGCGCGGCGGCGGCACGGTGCCGTAAAGGATTTTTTTGATGTCCGTGGGGCAGACGCCGCAGACCGCCACGCGTACCAGCAGTTCGTCCGGGCGGATGCGCGGCACGGGGACGGTCTCGACCCGCAGGTCGTCCGGCCCGCGGTACACCACGGCGGTCATCTCTTTCGGAACGGCGTCGGGCAAAGGCTGGCGTGGCACGGGCGATGGTGTAATTCGGAAGCAGGCAAAAGAAAACCACGAAGCAACCCGTCGCGGCGGAACTGCGATCCAGGAAGCGCGACTGTGTCCGCCGGACCGGCTGTGGCACGTGCGAACGCCCGGTGGTTGTCCCACCCGCTCCCGGCTGGCAAGTTCGGCGCGCGCCGGTTCACCCCGCGGCCGCTGCCACCAGGCGCCGCTCGGCCGCATTCAGCACCCGCCACCGGCCCGGCGCCAGCGGGCCCAATTCCAGCCTGCCGATCCGCACTCGGATGAGCCGGAGCGTCGGATGGCCGATGGCGGCAGTCATGCGGCGCACCTGGCGGTTACGGCCTTCGACCAGTTCGAGCGCGAGCCAGCAGTCGGGTACGTTTTGGCGGTAGCGGATCGGTGGGTCACGTGGCGGCAGCGCGGGTGGCGGCTCGAGCCGCCACACCCGGCACGGACGCGTGCGGCGCCCAGCGATGACCACGCCGCGGGCCAGGGTCGCGAGCGCGGCGTCGCTCGGCACGCGTTCCACCTGCACCCAGTACTCGCGGGGATGCGTCTGGCGGGGGTCGAGCAACCGGTTGTTCCAACCCGGTTCGTCGCTCAGGAGTAACAGCCCTTCGCTGTCGGCATCCAGTCGGCCGAGGGGATAAACGCCCGGCGGGAAGCCGAACTCGGCCAGCGGCCGGTGCGGCGAGCCGTCCGGCGTGAACCGCGACAACACGCCGCAGGGTTTGTGAAACGCGATCAGCATCGCCCCGCCACGGTACGGGAACGGGGCGGCCGGCTCAACCGAGGGCGCGAATCCGAAGCGGAGCAAAGTCTGCAGGCGAACTCGCCCGTACCCCTCCGCTTCGCGGACGAGTCGTTCATACCACTTCCCGGCCAACGCCGCTCAATTGGCGTGCCGGCCGGCGGCGGTTGTGCTTGCATGGCCGGCGTGGAAGTCATCATCCAACCCACTGCCGACGCCGCGGCCGAACTGGTGGCCCGCGTGATCGCCCGCGAGTTGCGCGCCAACCCGCATCTGGTACTGGGCCTCGCCACCGGCCGGACCATGGAGGCCGTGTACGCCCGACTCGTGCGCATGGCGCGCGAAGAGCATCTGGATTTCTCGCTGTGCTCCACGTTCAATCTCGACGAATACGTGGGACTGCCGCCCGACGACCGGCACTCCTACCGGCATTACATGAACCACCACCTGTTCCAACAGGTGAATCTGGACCCGCGCAACACCCATCTGCCCGACGGCATGGCGGCCGACCTCGAGGCCGAGTGCCGCAAGTACGAGGAGTTGATCAAGCGCTTCAACGGCATTGATCTCCAGCTTCTGGGCATCGGCCGCGCCGGCCACATCGGCTTCAACGAACCGTTATCTGCATTGCATTCGCGCACGCGGGTGAAGGCGCTCTCGCCCCAAACGCTCGAACAGAACCGTCCGCTCTTCGACGACCCGGACCGGATGCCGCGCCGGGCCATCACCATGGGCGTGGGCACGATCCTCGAGGCCCGCCGCTGCCTGTTGCTGGCGGTGGGCCGGGAAAAGGCCGGCATCGTGGCCCAGGCCGTGGAGGGACCCATCACCGCCATGATCTCCGCCACGGCGCTGCAATTGCATCCCCGCTGCACGGTGGTGGTGGACGAAGCGGCGGCCGGCCAGTTGCGCGGCACCGAGTACTACCGCTGGATCTTCGCGAACGAACCCGAATGGGAGCCGTTCCGGTGAGCCACCGCGTGCGGGCGAACCGCCCGCCGGCTGCGCCCGGGCCGGCTTCACCTTTCGCGTTTCGGATGCCGGCCACAACACCCGGTGATTTCCAAGAGGTTCGCCCGGTCGGCCGTTTCCGCTTAACCTCGCCGCCATGCGCGCGTTTCCAGGTTATCTGGCGCTGACGGTGGCGTTGCTCAGTGGGGTCTGTGCCCGGCCGCAGGTGGTCCGGGAGTACGTGCTCGAGTTGACGCCGGAATCCGCGGCGGACCGCGCCTGGCGGCACGAACAGGTGGCCGGGCGCCGCCGCGGCCCGGTCGTGATGGTGCATCGCGGGGCCTCGGCTGCCGCACCCGAGAACACGCTGCAAGCGTACGCCACGGCGATGGATTGGGGCGCGGACGGCCTCGAGGTGGACATCCGGCGCACCCGCGACGGGGTGCTGGTGCTCTTCCACGATGATCTGCTTGACCGCCTCACCCACGGCATCGGCGAGGTGTCGCAGCTCACCGCCGGCGAATTGCTGGCGCTGGAGCCGCGCCGGGCTTTCGGCCGGCCGGCCGGCGGCACTCCGCCGAGTTTCGTGCAACTGCTCGACCTCGTCCGCCAGCGCGCCGCGTTGCTGCACCTGGACGTGAAAGAGCCCGGCCTTGAGGACGACCTCATGCGCTGGCTGGACGAGGCCGATGTCTGGGACCACATCGTGGCCGTGAACGAGGCAAATGCCCCGCGCCTGGCCCGCGATCCGCGCGTGAAGCCGCTTCGCTACAAGGCGCCGGGGCTCTACGCCGGGCGCCAGGACGTGGACCCCGAAGCGGTGCGGGCCGCGTTGCGGCTGCCCGGGGAAATGATCCTGGTGGACGACCCGCGCGTGGCCGCGTGGGTGCTCGAACGGCCCAATTATCGCCCGGTGCCCTTGCTGCGCACGTACCGGCTGGTCCCGTACAAGCGCGAAACTCCCCCGCCCGCCGCGGCGCAGTTCAACCCGGCGGCGCTCGTGGCCAACCTGCGGCGCACGGTACCGCCGGCCTCGGCCCTGGCCTTGCTCGGCCTGATCCAGGCCCCGTTTCCCGAGGCGGACGATTTGCGGCCGGACCCCGCGGTGCAGGCGCGCCGCGCGGCGCGGATAGTCGAACGCGCCTGGGCGGCGGATCAATTGGGCCGACTGGGCCGGCGGCATCGCGATATCACCCGTGCGCTCGAACGCCTGGTGCGTGAGCGCACTCCACATCCCGATTGGCGCTATCACGCGTTGGACGGCGCGCTCGCGGCGCGGGCGCTGGGCAGCCTGGGGGTGACGGCTGCGGCGGAAGTGCTGATCGAGGCGTTCTGCGCGCGTCGCGCCGATCCGCCGCCGGGAACCGCGGAGGACCCGCCCGCGGCACGGGCCGACGCGCGGTTCAGGCAGCATCTGCTGCCGGCGCTGGCGGACCTGCGCTGTGGCGCGGCCAGGCGGTTCTTGCGCGCATACCTTGCGCTGGACGAGTCCGGCGCCAGTGCCTTCGGCCCGCCGCTGTTTGAGGACGCCACGCGCGCATTGCTGCAACAGCCGCTCGACCACAAGGAAATCGCGGAGCTGCTGCGCCATCCGAATCCGGCCGTGCGCGGCACCGCCCTCCTCGAATGCCTCGACCGGCCGAACGCGGAGCGGAGGCGGGCCCTGGGCCGGGCGGCGCCCTGGGCACTGGCCCTGCCGGCCGCCCCGGCGTTGACGCCGGCGCCGGAACGGCCGCGGCCGCTCACCCGCGCCGGCGTGGAGGCGCCGCCAAAGGGTTCGCCTTGATAAAGATGGCGTGCGGCCGGTCGGCTCCGCACACTGCGGCCATGCGCACGTTGATCAAGCATGTTCTGGCCAGTTCGGCGCCGCGGGAGGACGTGACCGTCAAAGGCTGGGTACGCACCCGCCGCGACGCGAAAGGCTTCTCCTTCGTCGAGGTCAACGACGGTTCCTGCCTGGCGAACCTCCAGGTGGTGGTGGATGCCGGCGTGCCGGGGGCCGAGCACCTGCACGAATTTCTGACCGGCGCCGCGGTGTCCGTGACGGGCCACCTCGTGCCGTCGCCGGCGGCGGGCCAAAAGTGGGAGTTGCGGGCCACGCGGGTCGGGTTGGTGGGGCGGACCGACGCCAGCTATCCGCTCCAGAAAAAGGGGCACTCGCTCGAGTTCCTGCGCACCATCGCGCACCTGCGGCCGCGCTCGAACCTGTTCGGCGCGGTGTTCCGCACGCGCAGCCGGCTGGCGCACGCGGTGCACCAGTTTTTCCAGGAGCGGGATTTCGTGTACGTCCACACCCCGATCATCACGGCGAGCGACTGCGAAGGCGCGGGCGAGATGTTCCGCGTCACCACGCTCAAGGGGAACATTGACGAAAAGCCGGAGGCGGATTTCTTCGGCCGGCGCGCGTACCTGACCGTGAGCGGCCAGCTCGAGGCGGAGACCTTCGCCTGCGCGCTCTCGAATGTGTACACGTTCGGACCCACTTTCCGGGCGGAAAACTCGAACACCGCGCGGCACGCCGCCGAGTTCTGGATGATCGAGCCGGAGATGGCGTTCTGCGACCTGGCCGGCGACATGGACCTGGCCGAGGCGTTCGTGAAGGCCATGGCCCGCCACGCGCTCGAACACTGCGGCGAGGACCTCGCGCTGTTCGAGAAGTTCGTGGACCCGGAGGTGCGGCGGCGGCTGGAGTTCGTCGTGGAACGGCCGTTCCAGCGCGTGCCGTACGCGGAGGCGGTGGAGATCTTGCGGCGGTCCGGTCAGGCGTTCGAATTCCCCGTTGAATACGGCGCGAACCTCCAGTCCGAACACGAGCGTTACCTGACCGAGACGCACTTCAAGTCGCCGGTCACGGTCTTCAACTATCCGCGCGCGATCAAGCCGTTCTACATGCGGCTCAACGACGACCAGCAGACCGTCACGGCCATGGACGTCCTGGTGCCGGGCATCGGCGAAGTGATCGGCGGCTCGCAGCGCGAGGAGCGGCTGGACCAACTGCTCGAGAACATGAAGTTCCACCGCCTCCGCCCCGAGGACTACTGGTGGTACGTGGATTTGCGGCGGTACGGCACGGTGCCGCACGCCGGCTTCGGGCTGGGTTTCGAACGGCTGCTGATGTTCCTCACCGGCGTGGGCAACATCCGCGACGTGATCCCCTTCGCCCGCACCCCCGGCAGCGCGGAGTTTTGAATCGGACGGCAGAATCGCGCGGCGGTCCGACCCGGCCGGATTCAGGTTTCGGCTTTCGGATTTCCCGCCGCCTCGGCGGTCTCCGGCAGTTCCGGCACGCCTTCGCCGGTGAGGCGCACCACGCGGTTCGCGTAGCGGTGCAGGTGCCCGGTGGCGGTGTGGTACGCCTCCTGTGCCTTCTCCAGGCCCCGGCCCACCTCCTCGAACTTGCGGTGGAACAGCGCGAAGCTCCGCTGCGCCGCGCCCAGTTGCTCCAGCGTCTTCTGCACGCCCTGCGCGAACTCGAACTGGCTGATGCTCATCGCCACCGCCCGCAGCGTGATCGCCAGCGTGTTCGGCGACACCGGGAAGACCTTGAGCCTGTGCAGCGCCTCGCACAACTCGCCGTTCCGGATCACCTCGAAGTACAGCGTCTCGCTCGGCAGAAACATCAGCGCCAGGTCCGTCGTGCCGTGCTCGGGGTGGATGTACTTCTCGCTGATCGTCCGCGCCTGCGCCCGGATGGTCACGGCGAGCTGCTCCCGCGCGGCCTTGAGCGCCTCGGGGTCGCTCGTCTCGAAGAGCGGCAGCACCTGCTCGCGGTTGAACTTGCTGTCAATCGGCAGCAGAAACTTCGGAAACTTCACCACCGCGTCCACCGCCTCCTTCGATCCCGGCACGATCACCGCCTGCTCGGCAAAGGCGCTGGCCGGCAGGAAATCCGCCAGCAGCCGCCCCAGCTCCGCCTCGCCGAACTTGCCGCGCAGATGCGGCAGCTTCAGCAGCGCGTTCAGCTCGTTGATGGACTGCCCCACCTGGCCCACGCTGCGCAACTGCTCCTCCGCCGCCCGCAGATGCTCCTGCACCTTCTGAAAGTGCGCGAAGCCTTCCTGGAGGTTTTTCTCCAGCTTCGCCTGCACCTGCTCGCTGATCGCCCCCAGCTGCGCATCCACGTTGGCCCGGATGCTCTCCAGACTCTGCGTGGTGCGTTGCTCGAGCGCGGCGAAACGCTGCTCCAGCGCCTTGGTGGACTCCCCCAGCGCCTGCGCCAGCTCGCCGCGGGCCTGGCGCGCGGCCAGCGCCTGCGCCTCGCTCAACTGGTCGAACTTCCCCGCCAGCTTGTCGCCCACGGCGCTCAGGCGCGACTCCGTGCCGCCGCGCAACAGCTCGAACTTCTGCTCGAGCGCCGCCACCGCCGCCTCCAGCCGGCGCGCCTGCTCGCCGCGGCCTTCGCTCAACTGGCGCTCCACGCCGTCGCGCAGCCCGGTGACCCCGGCCTGAAGGCGCTCCGCCAGCTCGGTGCGCAGGTCGCCCTTCACCTGCTCGACGCGCGCGGCCAGGTCGGCGTGGGCCCGGGCAAAGGCGCCGCCCAGCGCGACCTCCAACTCCGCCAGCCGGCGCAGCAGCGGCTCGGACGCGGCGTCGCGCGGCCGGCTCGCCAGCCAGATCAGCACGGCAAAGCCCGCGACCAACACCCCCAGCAACAGGCCGAATTCGAGTCCGCTCATGCCCGGCATCGTGAACCGCGCGAGGAAAACCTGAAATCCGAAAACTGGAGGCGAAGGTCGAAGGTCGAAAGCCAGCATCCGGCATCCGCCTCCCACGAACCAGTAACCAGTAATCAGTGACCAGTGACCGCGGACCAATCGTTAATCGCACCTGCCTTACTGCCAAAGCGGCCGTGAACGGCCGCAGTCCGAAACGCTCCGCGTTCGCCGGGATCGCGGCGCCGGGCGACCGCCTTTGGAGTGCGCCAGTTCACTGGCGCTTCCGGGAAGACGGCCGCGATCTGCCAACCGCGTTCACCGCTACGGTCGCAAAACAAAAAAGGCGCGCCGGGAAGCGCGCCTTGCTTGAGGCTGGGAATGCTTTTACCGGGCCCGGGCCGAGCTCACACTGGCCACCCAGTTGATGTCCCGGAAATCGCGGTTGCTCGGCACGTTCGGCGGCAGGGTGCGCCGGCCGGGCGGGCCTTTGGCCTCCACGCCCGCCAGGTTCTTCCATTTGTGAATCTCGGAATGGCCATCAGCGAACGCGAAGCCGCACGCCCCGCCATGGAACGTGGCCGGGAAGTCCACCCAGCGCGAGTTGGGGACGGCGGAGGTGCCGAAGCCGCCGTCATTCAGGCTGGCCGGCTCCTCGTCCACAAAGACGAACGTCTGTGTCGGACCCGGATCGGTGAAGTCCGTGGACTTGCCGTAGGTACGCCACGGGTTGTTGCGGCGGTTGCTGTGGTTGCTGTCCAGCCACGGGCCGTTGGTGGCCAGTCGTGGCGGACCGCTGTGCCCACCACCGGAATCGAAGCCCGCACAGATGGAGCCGACGGCATGGCTCATGGCAAAGGTGCGGGCGGCGTCCACTCTTAGTCTTGGTTTGTGTAACTGCATGAGACCGACAAAACCATCGCAGTATATTGAGCCTGTGCAAGTTTCAAACGCACATCAACCAAACAGGATTCAGTTGGTGCAACCAGGCAAGTCGCTCTCGTGGTGGTGAGTCCAAGTTCGGTTCACAGCAGGGATCAGCCAGAAGGCGTGGCCTCGTGGAACTTGGGGCGACAGATTGCAGCCGGGGCTCCACGCACATGCTGTGCTCCCCTCCCAGAACGGACTCCCAGGGCAGTCTGAGCAGTTGTTTTGTTTTCTGATTGCATAACTCCATGTTTGGGTGCTCTCGACCCATGTATAGAAGATGTCACCGTAGCTTCCGCCACCATCGAAGCCCAAGGAGTATGACATATAGGGTTCAGGGGCTTCCGGCCTAGTGACACATTCGACACAATTAATACCGGATGCCGGCTGCAAAAATGCGTATCCAACCAAGTGCCATTTGCCTGCCTGATAATTGAACGTCTTACTGGTTACCGTAAGATCCGTTCCAGACACCGTGAGAAGCTTAACTTGGCTCGTGGGATTCTGGTAATAAAATCCCGTACCGTTCTTTATGACGAATTGTCCGTTGGACCACTCCCCGAACTCATAGGTGTTGACCGACCATCCGTTGTCGGGATCCCAAAAGAATAGCCTGGTTCCCTCGTCAGGGTTTGGGAATGCATTAGCTACTGTCTGGTCTTGAAACGACCAAGCCAGTGGAAAATAAGAATCGCCGTATATCGTTACGGTGTAAGAGCCACATAGAGCGGTGGTTGTGACTTTGAACGCAACTAGTAAGCTTACGCTAATAGCAATAGTCATTTTCATACCATAAAATATCAACTAAACCACAGCTTCTTGTCAATCGCTGATTGAGGACACAAAAAAACCACACCAACTTGCAGATGCGGATACACTCCTGTGCGCGTTCAACGCGGCTGCTTCTCTCTGCCTACTGAACGCGCTGTTGGAACAGCGAACTTATCCAATTGATTTCCAGTGTATTCACCGGCGCGCCGAAGTCCGCTCCGCAATCCATTTCCAATCCTTGCTATTGGGGACAGGGCGCTGTGACACGTTGCCACCGATGACCTTGGTCGAAGGTTCAATCCATTTGTGGATTTCTGAATGGCCGTCGGCAAAGGCAAAGCCCGCTGCGTTGTTGTGGTAAGTACCCGGCCAGTCCACCCATTTTTCTTGTCCACATGATACCGCAAAACCGGCGTCGTTGAGACTGTACGCGTCCTCATCCAGAAGAACCCAGGTTTGGGAAGGACCGGGTGTCGAGAAGTCGCTCATCTTCCCGTACGTCAACCAGACTGAGTATGTACTTCGGTTGTGGTTGCCTGTCAGCCAGGGGCCGGGTGTTGCGAGGCGAGGCGCACCTGAATGGGACTGGCTGCTCATGAAGGTGGCGCATACCGAACCAACGGCCTGACTCATTGCAACCGTGCGGGCCGCAGGGACGAGTTTACCCCGAGAATCCACGTCCGGACCATTGTTTGGGTACCTCCCGGTGCGCTTGTCAGCGGGGCATTTGTACAAATCCACGCTATTTCCCGTATAGGGTGCCAGCAGTGCGCGCGCTGGATCCCGCAACACGTCCTTGTTAAACTCCTCACCTCCGCCTCGCCCAGCGTTGCCAGGACACCAATTGTGCCCGACTACTAGATTGGCATCATCGGGATTTGGTGGTATAAAATCTTGATAATCAGAAGCATACATGAAAATAGCCTTCATTAGCTGATTGCCGTTGTTCATGCATAGTATCCCTTGGGCCTTGCCTTTGGAGCGAGCCAGGGCCGGTAGCAACATGCCGGCCAGGATGGCAATGATGGCAATAACCACCAGCAGTTCGATCAGGGTGAAGCCGCCGGTGCGGTCAGCCCGGTTTGCTCGGATCAGTTTCATGGCAGTATGCGGAATTGTTTCGCGGGTCGCGGCTCATGTTTAACGCGCCGCTCACCGCGCGTCAAATCGTAAACCCTCCACGCGCGCCGGCAACTGTGCGTCTCCCCGCACAGGGGGATGCAGATTGAGGATTGATAAGTGTTTCGAGGTTGATGGTTGGCGGTCATTGGTTACTGGATCGCGGGAAGGGGAGGCCGGATGCCAACTTTCGACTTTTGGATTTCGGGCTTGGGACCTTGGATTTCAACCAGGGCGCATCTCAGTTTCTAGCAACGGCTACGAAGTTCGTGGCCGGTCGGGTGTAGCGGCGGGCCTCCGGCCTGCCGTAGCGCCGGGCATCCTGCCCGGCGGCGTCTTGAGCCGCGACGCAGTGCGACTTGACTGCGGACAGGCAGGATGCCGCAGTGCCAGTGCCACCCTGCCGGGCGGCAGGATGCCGCCCTCTACGGCAGCCAGGATGGCTGCCGCTACGCCTGGACAACCCTGTGCTTCAACGCATGGGGCAAATAAATGACATGCGCCCTTTGAACTACTGCGTGGCGGCAACCTCGCCGGGTGCTTCCTGAGCCGGCGCCGCGCGGCGCACTTCGGTCACCTCGTCGCGGTGCTCCATGATCCGGCGCGAGAAGAGCTTGCGGCCTTCGATCCGCCAGGTGAGCAGGCGGGTGTACCACAAACCGTCCGGGGTGCGGACCCGCTCGAAGTCCACCTCGCAGTGCTTGAGCGCCCCCACCAGGCCGCCCACCACGTTCACCGGCCCGACCAACCGGAAGCGCGCCCGCGCCACGCAGCCGTCCGCCTCGTCAATCCACACGCGCCCGGCCGTGCGGTTGATGAACTTCTCAATGAGGTTGTGCGTGGGCTGGCGGTCGCCGGCCGGGGTGAAATCCACCACCCAGGCGGGCCGGCCGGCGAGGTCCTCGCGCCCGGCGGCGGTGAACCGGAACCGGCGCAGCATCTCCGGTGTCACCTGGATGTCCCGCCGTTCGTAAGCCCGCTTGGCGGTCGAGGCTTCGGCGGAGCCGGCTTCGCCGGTCGGCGGTTCGCCCGGCTCGGGCCGGTCGGGGCTGTGCTCGATCCGGTGATTCTCGCGTTTGCGCACCGCGCCGTCGGCGCTCAACGTCTCGGTGACCTTGGTGCGGACGTAGGCGTAACGGGCCTTGAACCGCGCTTCTCGTTCGAGATCCTGGCGGGCAAGCTCGACCGCCCGCAACAGAACGGCCTCCAGATCGGGCGGACCGGCGGGGGCCACGGTCGCGGCGGGCCGTGCCCATGCGGGGAGCCACCCACAGCCGAGGAGGACGAACAGGAAAGCGCGCAGCGCGAGGTGCCGGCTCATGTTTCGTGGAGCGTACGGTAGGCGGCGCCGCAGGCCCCGGCAAATTCGCCCAGTTGCGCCGGCGCCAGTCGCGCGCGATGCCCGCCCGGCCGCCACTCCATTTCGTCCAGAAACCGCGCCAGCGGCTCGAACAGCGCGGCGCCCGCGCGGGCGATGCCACCGCCGATGATCACCACTTCCGGATCGAGCACGTTGATGAGCGAGGCCACCGCCGCTGCGAGCGCCCGCACGGATTTCAGCCAGACCTCGCGCGCGAAGGCGTCGCCGGCCTCGCCAGCGCGGATCAGGTCGTGGGTGGTGGCGAAACGGCCCTGCGTGCGCGCGCCGAGGGTGGCGTTGCCGATGGCCAGTTCGAGGCTGCCGGGCGTGCCGCAGATGTCCGGCGGCCCCCCCGGGTCGAGCGAGATGTGGCCCAGGTGACCGGCGCGGCCGATGGCCCCGCGCAACAACCGGCCGTCCACCAGCGCCGCGCCGCCCACACCGGTGCCCAGGGTGAGCAAGATGGCATGGCGCGCCCCGCGCGCCGCGCCGCGCCAGACCTCGCCCAGCAGGGCGGCGTGCGCGTCGTTCAAAACCGGGACCGGGTGCGCCGCTGCCAGTTGTTGCGTCCAGTCCAGGCCTTCCAACCCGGCCAGCCGGCCGGGCAGGTAGGCGATCGCGCGGCCGTCCGGGGACGCCAGACCCGGCGCGGACAGGCCGATGCGTTCCGGCGTCGCGCCGAGTTGGGTGGCGAGTTTTTGCGCCGTGGCGCGGACGGTTTCGATGAACCGGCCGGGCTGTTCTGGGGTGAAGGATTCGAGGTGGCGCGCCAGCGTTTCGCCCTCGCGGGTGACGGCCACGGCCTTGACGCTCGAGCCGCCCAGATCAATGCCGAGCAGGTATTTCATCCTGAATTCCACGGTTGGACCGACCGCAACCAGGCGCGAGACGCGCAAAACCGGCGCGGCGGAGCGGGAGGGACAAACTCTCCAGGTCGCCGGGCGGATAAATGCAGCCAGCAGGATGGCAAGGTTCTGGCACAATCCCGCAAGCAGGATTGAAGGGCACGGTGGTCTTGAGCCGTGACGATTCCGCCGAGGCCGGAGAGCACGGGCGCTCGCGCGGGCTCCAATGCCGCGGAGAAAGTGGCAGGCGCGGTCCCGCGTTCAACAGCATCGCTTCGGCCAGGGTGCTTCTCCGGTTCATGGGCGCGGCCCGGTGGCGTCAGATTCGGCGGCTTCGGCCGGCGGAGTCCGACCTTCCGAGACACTCCAGCCGCCGTCCACGGCCAGCACCTGCCCGGTCACAAACCGTGATTCGTCGGACAGGAAAAACACGGCGGCGGCGTCCAGGTCGTCCGGCCGGGCGATGCGCCCGCCGTCGAGCGGCTGCTTGGCGCGGATGAAGTCCATGACTGCGGCGTCGGTCTGCGCGCGCTGCGACATGGGCGTGGCCACGAGCCCGGGCGCAAGCACGTTGAAGCGGATGTTGTGCGGCGCGTACCGGCTGGCGGCCGCGGTGGTGAGGCCGATGAGCGCCGCCTTGGCCGCCGCGTAGGCGTGTGTGCTGAAGAAGGCCGGGGACGGCGCCCAGGCGAGCACCGACCCGCAATTGAGCACCGCGCCGCCCGTGCCCTGGCGGAGAAACTGCCGCACCGCCGCGCGGTTCGAGTACATCACCGAGGTCAGGTTCAGACGCAGGGTGTAATCCCAGCCCTCGTCGGTGAGTTCGTGCAACGGGCCGTCACCGTGTCGCCGGCCGCTGCCGCCGGCCACGTGGTACAGGCCGTGAAAGCCGCCAAACGCGCCGAGCGCGGTGTCAATGGCCCGCGACGCGGTGTCCGGCTGGGTGGCGTCCGCGGCCAGGGCGCGCACCGGGCCGGGCCAAGCGGCGTTCAGCGCGGCCACGTCGTCCTCGGCGCGGCCCACAGCCACCACGCGCGCACCGGCGGCCACACACGCGCGCACGGCGGACAAGCCGAGTCCGCTCGTGCCACCGATCACCACCAACACCTTGCCAGCCAGCCGTTCGGGCATGGGCGGAGGCTAGGCGGGAAAACCGAAAACCGAAAACCGAAATCCAAACGGCGAAAGCGGAGGGACAAAAGGCGCCTCTCACTGTTTGCACCCCGCGAAAAGCGCGGGTGTCGCCCGACGTAACGGCGGCTCCCCGGCTGGTCGCGGCAGCCTTCCCGGTTACCGCCCGAAACTTTTCGCGTATCCAACGCCGAAACTACGCCGGCCCAAATCCGCCGGGCAGGAGGCCCGGCTTTACGGCAGGCTGGAGGCCTGCCGCTACAGGGGCGCCAGCGCTGCGGCAGGAAATTACGGCGCGCCTCGGGTCGAAGGTCGAAAACCGCGTTCCGCAGTCCCAAGTCTCACGTTCAAAGTCCGAAAGCCTGAGTCTGAAATTCGTATCTGGCATCCACTTCCCACCAACTGCGAACCGCAAACCACGAACCAAGGACAGCGCGACGTTGGCAAATCCGGTGGTCGCCTCCATGCTGCGCGGCCGGCGCGGGTTGACCGCGCCGGACCATGCTACCCGCCGTCATCGCCGCCGTCCTGTTTGCCGGTTCGGTCATCGCCGCCAGCCGCTCCGCGCGTTTGCTGGGCAGCCAGGCCGCGAACTTCTGGCGTATCCTGCTGGCCACGTTACTGCTGGGTGCGTGGGCGCACACGCTGGGGCACGGCTGGGGGGGCGGCGCGTTCGGCCTGTTCTTCCTGAGCGGGGTCATCGGCTTCGGGCTGGGCGATTACGCGCTGTTCGAGGCGCTGCCCCGCCTGGGACCGCGCCTGAGCAGCCTGATGATCAACTGCCTGGCCGCGCCGTTCGCCGCCTTGATCGAATGGCTGTGGCTGGATACCCGGCTGAGCGCGGCGCAGATGTTGTGGGGCCTGATGATCCTGGCCGGCGTGGGCCTCTCGCTGGCGCCCGAGCGCGGCCTGCCCATTCCCCGGAGCCAACGGCTGGCGGGCATCGTGTTCGGCGTGTTCTCCGGACTCGGCCAGGGTCTGGGTGCCGTGCTCACGCGCAAGGCCTTCGCGCTGGCCGCCGCCGCGGGCGAGCAGGTGGACGGCGGCACCGCGGCCTACCAGCGCATCCTCGGCGGCCTGGCGTTTGTGACCCTGCCATACGTCTGGAGCACCCTGCGACACCGCTGGCGTCAGGACGAGGAGGCGGGACCGCGATTGACTCCGCGCGAACAGCGGCGCGCCGCGGCCTGGGTGCTGGCCAACGCGCTGGCTGGGCCGTCCATTGGCGTGGGCTTTTACCAATGGGCGTTGAAGACCACACCCAGCGGCATCGTGCTTCCCATCACGGCGATGACGCCGCTGTTGGTGATTCCTTACACCTACGTGTTCGAAGGTGACCGTCCCGGCTGGCGGTCGCTGGTGGGCGGGATCATGGCCGTGCTGGGGGTCATCGGGCTGGCCCTGCACCGGTGAAGACTCGCGAAAATTTCGGTCGTGGACGTTCTTTTGTCGCTGGCCGACCGCGGGAAGCTGCGATTAAGCTCTCCCCCAGAGCGACGCCCAAGGCAGGCGGTCGCGGTCAGAACATGTCGGAACAGCAACCAGCCAGGAGTTTCGAGGCCGCCCGGATGCAGGGCGACCCGCATCCGTTGACGCGGCAGTTGATCGGGCCGCCTGACGCCGCCTGGGCGGCCGCCACCGCCGGCGCCCTGCCGGCCACCGTCCGCGACGTGCCGACGTTGCGCGGTTTTCTGACCTGGTACCGCACTGAACTGCTGACGCCGGTGGAACTGCCGCTGATTCGCCGCGCCTTCGACCACGCCCGGCGGTACGAACTGCGCGAACTGCTCGCGCTGGACCGCTCATTGACCCGCGAGCGGCGCTTTCAACCCTTCGCGGCGGCGAGTCAGACCGTGGGGCGGGCGCAGCTCTGGCGGCTGCTGCCGTTGCGGGATCAACGGCCGGTGCGCCGCTACTGGCGCGCGGTGGAGGCCGGGGAGGCCGGCGCTTGGCATGTGCTGGTGTACGGGCTGGTACTGGCGGTGTTCTCGCTGCCGTTGCGACCCGGGCTGCTGAACTACTCGCGGCAGACCCTGGCCGGGTTTGTCGGCTCGGCCGGCGAGACCCTGGGTCTGCCGGTGACCGAATGCGCCCAACTGTGGGCGGCCGAAGCCGAACTGCTGCCCCCGGCGGTGGACCTGGCGCTGGGTCCGGGCCGGCCGGTCTTGAGCATCTGCCGCTGAGTCATTCCCACCCCGCGCCACGCAAGACCGCTGACGGAACTGGATCCGGGCTGGCGCCCGAGTTTTTCTTAGGGCGAGGTCATCTTACCAGCCCTGGTTTCTGCTGCGGACACCATCGCCTCCGCCGCTTCAAATAGCGATTGCGCGTCAAGGCCGCGCTGGTCAAGGCGGACCCGCTCCCGCACACTCCCGCTCCCATGCCCGACTCGGTGCACCATCTCGCCGGCGTGGACTGGATCATCATCGCGGGGTATCTGGCCGCGATCGTCAGCTTTGGGCTCTGGTCCGGTCGCCGCCCGCGCGGCACGCGGGATTATTTCCTCGGCAGCCGGAACCTGCCGTGGTGGGCAGTGGGCTTCTCGATCGTCGCCACCGAAACCAGCGCGCTCACGTTCATCGGCGTGCCGGCGCTGGCCTTCGGTCCGGACCATCTGACCTTCATTCAGATCATCCTCGGCTACGTGCTGGCGCGGATCATCCTGGCGGTGGCGTTGGTGCCGCATTATTTCCGCGGGGAAATTTATTCGCCGTACCAGCTTTTCGAGCGCGCCTTCGGTCCGGGCGCGCGGCGGACGGCCGGCGGGTTCTTCCTCCTGGCCGGTGTGCTGGCCGCGGGGGTACGCGTGTACGTAAGCTGCATACCGCTGCAATTGATCCTGGGCTTCTCAGATGCCGACATCGGCCGGGCCATCGCGCTGTTTGTGGCCCTGGCGCTGACGTACACGCTGGCGGGCGGGGTGAAGTCCGCCGTGTGGGTCGAGGCGCTGCAATTCCTGCTCTTTCTCGCCGGCGGGCTGTTCACGCTGGTGTACGTGCCGGGCCTGATCGAAGGCGGCTTCGGCCGCGCCCTGGACCTGGCCGCGGCCGGCGGCAAGCTGCACTGGCTGAACCTCGACTTCACCCTGGGCCTGCCGTTCAACCTGTGGATGGGCCTCCTCGGCGCCACGTTTCAAGTCCTGTCCTCGCACGGCGCGGATCATCTCATCGTCCAGCGCGTGCTCACGTGCCGCTCCGTGCGGGACGGCCGCCGGGCGCTGCTGCTCAGCGCGGTCATCATCCTGCCGCTGATGCTGGTGTTCCTGCTCGTTGGCACCCTGCTGTGGGTGTACTACCAGACCCACCCGCTCCCGATTCCGCTGCCCGAGGCGCGACCCGGCGTGCGGAAAAACGACTACGTCTTCCCCATCTTCATCCTCACGGCGCTGCCGGCGGGGCTCAAAGGCTGCCTGGTCGTGGCCATCCTGGCGGCGGCGATGTCCTCGGTGAGCGCGGCGCTCTCGGCGCTGGCGGCGGTGTTCACCATGGACTTCTACCGCGGCCTGGCGCGGCGGGCGCGCAGCGAGGCGTTTTACCTGCGGTTCAGCCGCGCCTCCATGGTGCTCTGGGCCGCCCTGCTGGCGGGCGTGGCCATCCTGACCCGCGCCGTGGAATCGGTGCTCAACGCCGCCTTCGCGCTGGGCGGCCTGACCAACGGCGCGATGCTGGGCGGGCTGATCCTCGCGCTGGTGTGGCGACGCGGTCGCCCCGGGCCGGTGATCGCCGGCATGCTCGCGGCGCTGGCGGTGATGGTGACCGTATATGTGCAATGGCAGACGGTCGTGGCCTGGCCGTGGTACACCTTGATGGGCTGCCTCGTGACCGTGGTTGTGGCGACGCTCGTGCGTGCGCTCTTGAACTCCACCGGTCACAACCCGGTTTCGCCACTGCACCGTCCCGGTCCGGATTGTGGACCGAACTAAAGCGGCGATTCCAAGAAACAAGTGCGGCAATCCACCGCCGCATCCCCGCGCCTTCCCGGACGGCCACGACGTGGTACCAGGTGTGCAATGCCAGCCCGGAGGCGCTGTACAGGTTCAGCACCGGGGCCCCGCTGGCGTTGTACCGCTGGATCAGCAGCCGGGTGCCGCTTCCGGGCTGCTCCCAGATGCCGTAGTTGCGCAAGCTCACGTTGCCCTTGCCCACCAGCCGGCTCCAGTCGGCGGCCTGAGCGTGGTCGTTGACCCCGTCGAACTGGAGCGCGCTCCGCCCCTCGGGACCGGCGATCCAGGTCGGGCCGTTGTACAACGTGAGGGTATGGCCCAGCCCCGAACTGTCGGCCGCCGTGGTCCCGGCGCCCAGGTAGGCGTTGGGGCTGCGGATCAGGTTCCGATAGTCGCCCGCCAGCCCGTTGTCATGAAAGGCGTTGTCGGGGAAGTCCCCAGGCGGGCTGTCGGTGAAGCCGGAGTTCCGGAAGTGGGTTCCGCCCCAGAACTGGTTGTGGTAGGCGCGCAGCATATTAAAGCCGAGTCAGAGCGCGCCACGCGCTTGAAGCAGCCTCGCCCTCATAACGCGCTACCCCTCGCCCCCGGGTGGCCCCCGTGCAAGGGGAAGATCGGGGGGGAGCCAAAGATTTCAGGCGCAGCCATGGTCAAGGTTGAGGAAAGCTCAACTTGGGTCGGGAGCCGGCTCATGGTTCGAGCGGCACGGAGCCCCGAGGCCCGAGGCCGGGATATTACCTTCGTGGCTGGTCGGGCTGCGCCATCGGTGGAAAACCAACGCTTCAGACGCCCTTTTCCGGTTGGCGGCTTGCTGGCGAAATGCCGCCGCCCCAAGCTGGGGCGATGAAAGCGTTCCAACTGCTCGAGCACGGCCGGCCGGGCCGTTTCGAACTGCGCGACCTTGCCGATCCCGTTCCCGGCACGGGCGAAGTCGCGGTGCGCGTGCGTGCCTGCGGCCTCAACCACCTGGACCTCTGGCTCGAGGAAGGCGCGCTGCCCATCGCGTTGACGCTGCCACGCACGCCGGGCTGCGAGATCGCCGGCGAGGTCCTCCGGCTGGGCGAAGGCGTCACCGGCTGGCGCGTGGGGGACCGCGTGGCTGTGCAGTCCAACCTGTTTTGCGGTGTGTGCGAATTCTGCCAGCGCGGCGAGGAATCACTGTGCCTGGAGTCCACACTTCTCGGCGTTCAGCGTGACGGTGGCTTCGCGGAACGGGTCTGCGTGCCCGCGCCAGCCCTGGTGCGGCTGCCGGACGGCGTGGATTTCCGGACCGCGGCCGCGCTGACCCTCGCCGGCAGCACGGCCATGCACATGTTGACCGACCGCGTGACCGTGCGGCCGGGTGACTGGGTGTTGGTGATGGGCGGCGCCAGCGGGGTGGGATCGGCGGCCATCCAAATCGCGCGCGGTCTGGGGGCGCGGGTCCTCAGCACCGGCTCCACCGAGGCCAAACGCGACCTGGCCCGCCGGCTCGGCGCCGAGGCGGTGGTGGACCCCCACGACCCGGCGTGGCTGGCGCAGGTGCGCAAGTTCACCGGCAGACGCGGCGCCGATGTGGTGGTGGAACACGTCGGCGGCGCGGTGCTCGAGCAGGTGTTCAACTGCCTGGCGCGCGGTGGCAGCGTGGTCACTTGCGGCGCGACGGCCGGCCGCGAAGTGACGCTGCAGCTCTGGCCGTTTTTCGTGAAACAACAGCGGTTGGTCGGCAGCTACGGCCGGTCGCGCCGGGACCTGACGGCAACGCTGGAGTGGGCTGCGGCGGGCCGGTTAAAGCCGGTGATTGACCGCGTGTTGCCGCTGCCCGAGGCCGCGGTCGCCTTTGCGGCGCTGCGCCAACGTCAGGTGCTGGGCAAAGTAGTCATCGAGCCGTAAAGCGGCCAAGTCGGCGCGGGAGCTTCGCAACAGCCGGACAAAGCACGGTTGATCCCAGACCCACGCGGGCACGGGTCGGAACGCGCGCGGACGCGTCCGCTTCCGAGTTTTTAATCGAGTCGTCGCGGCTAAAAGCTCGTCGGCTTGACGCGCTGGCCGTCGCGGATCCGATCGCCGGGATGCAGGATAACCTCCTCGCCGGGCTGGAGCCCGCCCAGGACCTGCATTTCGGTGCCGCCGGATCGGCCCGTTTTCACGAGCCGCAGCCGCGCCCGGCCTTCCGCCAGGACGAACGCCGCCCAGTCGGCGCCCCGCCGGAACAGCGCGCCCGCCGGCACCTTCACCACTTGCGCCGCCTCCCAGACCACAATGCGTGCCTCGACGCGGAAGCCGTCGCCCAGGCCGCGCCGTTCCTCGGGCGGGCTGACCAGGTCGGCGATCACGTTCACGCGCTGTTCCTCGACGCCGAGTGCGGAGATCTTGGTGAAGGCCGCAGGCTCGACAAGCCGCACGCGCGCCTGCAGCACGTTGGTGCCGCCCCAGTGGTCCAGCTCGACCGGCGTACCCGGCTGGAGCGCCGCGCCGTCGCGGGACAGCACCTCGATGAGCACCTCGAGTTCCGCCGGGTCGCCGATCTCCAGCAACGGCGTGCCGGCGGTGACGACGCGGGCGCTGTGATCCAACACCCGCAAGACGCGGCCGCCGGCCGGGGCCCTCACCTCGGTGAGCGCGCGCGGCGCAGCGGGATTGCCGGCCGCGGTATCGAACTCGGCGAGAGCCGCCTCGGCTTCGCGCAAGGCGCCCTCGGCCACGCCGAGTTCGCGTGTGGCGGCTTCGGCCCGCCATTGGGCAACCTCGAGTTCCTGGATGGACACCGTGCCGTCGGCGAACAACTTCTCGAACCGCTGCAATTCGCTGGTGGCGTAACGACGCGCGGCGCGGGCACGCTCGACCTGTTCGGCCGCCGCGTCGCGACGCGCGGCGGCGAGTTGGCGGCTGCGGGCGTCCAGCAAGGCGGGCGACAACGGCTCGATCACGGCCACGACCGTTTCGCCGGCGCGGACTTCGTCGCCGGGATCGAGGGTGAGGCGGCGGAGTTGGCCGCTGACCGGTGCGGAGACGAGGTAGCGGTGCCGGACGCGGGTCTTGCCCTCCTCGGTGATCACGGCCCGCAGCGGGCCGACCGCGACGGGGGCCGTCTCGACGAGCACCGGCCGGGGCCAGAAGCCCGCGACGATGAGGGCGAGCAACAGCGCCAGTGCCAGCCACGGCAACCAGCGGCGGGAATGGCGCCGGGCCGCGTTGGCGCGCGCGCGGGCGACGGGCGGGGCGGGAGCGGGGTGGGGATTCATGAAGGCGGTGGGCTTTACTCGGGCGCCTTGAGCGCGCTGACAAGGTTGATCTGATTGAGTCGCCGCAGCACCAGCACGGCGGACCCGGTGGAGGCGACCAGGACGGCGAGCGCGGCGAAGGCGTAATTCGCGGAGGTGACGATCACCGGCACGCGCACGGTCTCGGTGTTCACGGCGTTGATGATGGCCGTGGCAAAACCGGTGCCGATCACCAGGCCGATGGGCAGGGCGATGGCCGCCAGCAGGCTCAACTCGGTGAGCAGCACTGCTCCCACTTCGCGTCGGGAAAAACCGATGACCCGCAGCGTGGCCAGTTCGCGGGCGCGCTCGGCCAGGGAGATGCGGGCGTTGTTATACACCACGCCGAACGACACGATGATCGCCAGCACCAGATAAATCTTCTGGAACAGACCGATGCTCGCGGCGGTGGTGGTGCGGAAGTTTTCGCGCAGCGAATTTTTGATCGCCACCCAGCTCACGCGCGGGATGTCCTTCAACGCCCGGAGGAAATCGGCCTGGCGGTTCGGGTCCACGCAAAAGCTCGCCCCGCTCACGAGGTCGCCCTCGCCCAGCAGGCGGTTGAGCGCGCGCAGGTCCATGTACGCCGCCACGCCGGCCAGATCCTCGGCGGTGCCGATCAGCGGCGCCACCACGGTGGGCCGGCGGCCTTCGAGCACCTCGATGACGAGCAGGTCGCCCACGCGGGCGTCGAGTACCTCGGCCAGCTTGGCCGAGAGTACCACGCCGTGCGGGGGCAGGATGATGCGCCGGTGGTCCGCGCCGATCACACGGTTGTGCAGAGCGACGGGCAACTGTCCCTGCAGGGGAAGCTGGCGCTGGCGGGGACCGTGCCGCAGCCGCACAAAGGCCGCGCGGAACGGCTCCATCGTCTTCACGCCGGGCAGCCGGCGGAACAGGTGCGTCACGGATTCGTGCGCGGGCTCGACGAGGCCCACGCTGAGGTCCTGGCGTTGCAGCGTGTCCCACTGGTAGTCGAGCACGTGGGCCACGGCGTCGCGGAAGGCGTTCGGCACGATCAAGATCCCGGTGGCGAGCGAGAGGCCGGCGACGGTGAACAACGCCTGCATCGGGCGGCGTTCGAGATTGCGCACCGCGATGCGGAAGGTGTGCGAAAGCCAGTGCGCGATGCCGGTGCGCTCGACCAGCGCGGGACGGTAATCGGCCGGCGGCTCCGGCCGCATCGCCTCGGCCGGGGGCAGCCGGGCGGCGCGCCGCACGGCGCCGAACACGCCGAGTGTGGCCGCCCCGGCGCATACCAGCAACGCCCACACCAGCGCGGACTCGTCCAGCCGGAACTCGAGCGCGGGGAACCGGAAGAAGGCCGTGTACAACCGTACCAGGCGGTGTCCGAGGGCGCTGCCGGCCAGCCCGCCGAGCACCGTGCCGGCCGCCACCATCACGAAGGCGAACTTGAGGTAGTGCAGCGCGATCTGGCGGTTGGCGAAGCCGAAGGCTTTCAGGATGGCGATCTGCTCGCGTTGGAGATTCAACAGGCGCGACAGCACCGCGTTGGTCATGAACGCCGCCACGCTCAGAAACACGACCGGGAAACCCACCGACAGCGCGCGCAGCACGCGGATTTCGTCCGAGACGCGGATGTGCGAAGGGTGGTCGGCCCGGCCGTACGCGCCGCGCCCGCCGTACGGTTCGAGCAGGCGGTCCACGGCGGCGATGACCGGCTTTTCGGCCGCCCCGGGTTCGAGCGCGAGCGAGACAAAGTTGAACGCGCCGTCGAGGTCGAACGCCGCCGCCACCTCGGCGTACGGCATCCAGAAGATGCCGTAGGTCCGGTTGTCCGGCAGCGCCGCGCCCGGCCGGGATTCGAAGATGAATTCGGGCGAGAGCACGATGCCGGCAACGCGCAGCGTCTGCCGCCGGCCGTTGAGCAGCATCGTGACGGTGTCGCCGGGCTGCAGTTGGTTGGCCAGGGCGAACGCCTCGCCCACCAGTACCTCGCCGCGCCGGCCCGGGGTGAGCCAGTCGCCGCGGCGCAGGAACAGGCGGTTGAGCCCCGGCTCACCGAAGTCCGGCAGCGAGCGCACCAGCCCGCTGGCCGGCTCGTCCAGCCCGGCGATGTCCAGGGTGACCTGCATCGAAATACCGGCCTGCACCGTCGTCACGCCGGGCAGCGCGCGGAGGCGGTCGGCGACCGCGTCGGGTGCGCGCTTGAGCTGGGCGAACACCTCCGCGAAGCGGTGCGCCTGGTAGTACTCGGCGCGGGTGCTGTCCAGCGAGTAGATGAGGCTCCGCGCCATGACCATCATGGCCAGGCCGCAGGCCATGACCAGTGACACCGCGACCGCCTGGCCCTTCAAGCGGCTCAGGTCGCGCACCAGTTTGCGGTCGAGGTGGGAGAGCATCACCAGTTCAAACTGCTGGCCGGCGCCCGCTGCGTGTTTTTGCGGACGTGATGCACCCGGCCGTCCGAGAGGTGGATCACGCGGTCCGCCATGTCCGCCATGATGGCGTTGTGGGTGATGACGACGGTGAGCGTGCCCAACTCGCGGTTGACCCGCTCGATGGCCTCGAGCACCACGATGCCGGTCTTCACATCCAGCGCCCCGGTGGGTTCGTCGCACAACAGCACCTGCGGCCGCTTGGCGATGGCGCGGGCGATGGCCACGCGTTGCTGCTCGCCGCCGGAAAGCTGGGCGGGGAAGTGATCCAGCCGGCCGCCGAGATTGACCAGGTGCAGCGCTTCTTCCGGCTCCATCGGGTCGCGCGCGATCTCAGTGATCAACGCCACGTTTTCCCGTGCCGTCAGGCTGGGGATCAGGTTGTAGAACTGGAAGATGAACCCCACCGCGTCGCGCCGGTAGCGCGTGAGCGTGTCTTCGTCCGCCGCGGTGAGATCAAGGTCGCGGTACCACAACTCGCCGCTCGTCGGCACGTCCAGGCCGCCCAGGTTGTTCAGCAACGTCGTTTTGCCGCTGCCCGACGGCCCGAGCAGCACGACCAGTTCTCCGCTGTATAAATCGAGGTCCACCCCCGCCAAGGCGTGGACCTCCGCCGCGCCCGTGCCGTACACCTTGGTCAAGCCGCGGACGCGAAAGACCTGGTCGCGCGCCGGTGCGGGAGTCGCGTTATGGGCCGTCAAGGTCATCTCCGCAAAACCCGTTGGTAGCAGCCGCCACGGGGGGGAGCAAGTGCGGGCGGGCGTTGCCGCGGGTTCGCCGGACGCCTACGCTGGGTCCGTGAACAAGCCCAGAACACGTCCGCGCCGGGATTTTCCCCGGCTGGTTGCTACCGCGTTACTGTTGGGTCTGCTGGCCGCTGGCGTGACAACGGCATCGCCGGCGACCGGCTTTAGCCCGGCAGAAGCTGACCGCGAACTGTTCCGGCAAGCGGCGGCGAACGGCCGGCAGGCAGCCGAGGCGTGGTCGCGTTGCCAGCGGTATCTCACCGCCTGGCTCGCCCGCGCGGACCCGGCCACCGGCCTGATTCCGCGGAACCTCACGCCGGAAGGGGCGTTCTGGAACGGCCGCGACGCCGGGGCGGACAATTACCCCTTCCTGGTACTGACGGCGTGGTTCACCGACCGCGCGTTGCTGGAAGGGCGGTTGCTCGAAATGCTGAAGACCGAGCAGCGCCTCACCGCCCGCGTGGACCGGCTGCCGGACGATTACTCCTTCACCCGGCGCGGTTGGCGCCGGCCCGAGGCGAACCTCGACGAAATCATCTTCGACGGCGCGGAGTACGTGAAGGACGGCCTGATTCCGCTCACCGAATGGCTCGGCCCCAGCCCGTGGTCGGAGCGCATGGTGGGCATCGTCGAGGACATCTGGAAGCACGCGCGGGTTGCGACGCCGTTCGGGGCGGTCCCGACACTGAACTTCGAGGTGAACGGCGACCTGCTCCAGGCCGGCGCGCGGTTGTACTGGTTCACCGGCGACGCCCGGCATCTCGATTGGGCCGCGCGCCTCGGCGACTTCTACCTGCTCGGGACCAATCACCCGACGCGCGATCTGAGGCAACTGCGCCTGCGCGACCACGGCTGCGAAGTGGTCAACGGCCTCACCGAGCTGTACGTCACGCTGAAGCACGCCCGGCCGGAAAAGGCCACCGCTTACCGCGCGCCGCTGCACGCGCTGTTCGACCGCATCCTCGAAGCTGGCCGCAACGAGCACGGCCTGCTCTACGACTGGTTCAACCCGCGGACCGGCGAGCACTCGCCCGGCTTGTGCGACACCTGGGGCTACATCTTCGACGGCTTCTACACGCTGCATCTGCTGGATGGCGTGCCGGCCTATCGCGAGGCGGCGCTGACGGCGTTGCGCAGCCTGCTGCCGCACTACGCGAACCACCGCTGGGAAGGCGACAGCGCGGACGGCTACGCGGACTCAATCGAAGGCGCGCTCAACCTGCTCAACCGCGAGCCGGTCGCGTCGGCCGCCGCCTGGGTGGACCGCGAAATCCAGGTAATGTGGGCCAAACAGAAGCCCGATGGCATCATCGAAGGCTGGCATGGCGACGGCAACTTCGCCCGCACCACGCTGATGTACGCGCTCTGGAAAACGCAGGGCTCCAGCGCGCATCCCTGGCGGGCTGACCTGCGGCTGGGCGCGGCGCGCGACGCCACGGGTGGCTTGCTGGTCAATTTCGCGGCGGAGCAGGCCTGGTCGGGGCGTCTCGTGTTCGACCGGCCGCGGCACCGCGAGTTCCTGCGCCTGCCGCTCGATTACCCGCGGATCAACCAGTTCCCGGAATGGTTCACCGCGGAAGCGGACGCCATGTACGAGGTTCGGGACCTGACCGCCGACCACCGCTGGCAGGCGCGGGGTCGCGAGCTGACTGCCGGCCTGCCGCTCGAACTCAAGCCCGGTCAGGAACTGCGGCTACGAATTCGCCGCCTGCCGTATTGAGGTTTGCAGAATTGAGTGACGGGAGCGCGGCACTCATGCGCTTCAACGTCCGGATAGGCCGAACGGTAAAGAACTGCGGCGGGCCTTGACGTTTCAGAGGTTGAAGCGGGCTTGAAGCCCGCGCGCCTCACCCCGTCTGTATCCCTCACTTCATTACGCAAGGATCAGTAACTGGGGTGCAACCGCCGGGAGAACTGATTCTGGGCCCTTCCCGTAACCGGCCATGCGCCAAGTGGCGAGCGGGGTTCAGGCCGCAGCCGGTGCGTCGCACTGCTGGAGCACCGCCTTGACGACGTCTTTCGCCTGAATCCCCCTCATGCACGCGTGGTGCTCGACCAGCCGGGTCCGGCAGGTCTTCTTGAAGCACGGGCTGCACGGCACGCCGCTGCGCAGCACCACGTGGCCCCCGCCATGCGGCCCGGTGTACCCGGGGTCGGTGGGGCCGAACAGCGCCACCACCGGCGTGCCCACGGCCACGGCGATGTGCATCGGCCCGGTGTCGGTCGAAAGCACGGCGCGCGCACGGCGGAAAACGGCGGCGAGGGTCTTCAACGAAGTCCGGCCGTCGAGCCGTCGCATCGGCGTGCGCATAGCGGCGGCGATTTCATCCAGTGCCGCACGGTCTTCCGCCGCGCCGGTGAAGACCACCGACAGCCCGCGCAGAACCAGCGCATCGGCCACCTCGGCGAAGCCGGCAGGCGTCCAGTTCTTGGTGGGCCAGCGCGTCATGGCGTTGACGGCCACGAACGCCGCGCCGTTCTCGACTTCCACCCGGGCCAGCAGGTTGGCGGCCTCGCGCTCGTTTTCGGGCAGGACGGGAAAGTCGTATCGCAACGGCAACCGGGGCAGACCCAGGCCTTCGAGCAGGCGGAGGTTACGCTCGACAGCATGGGCGGCCGGGTCGCGCACCGGCACGCGCCGGTTGTACGCGAGCCAGGCCAGCTCGTTCCGCCGGGTGCCCGGACCATAGCCGGCCTTGCGGTCCGCCCTGGCGGCCGCGACCCAGAGGGCGCTCTTGGCCAGACCCTGGAAGTCCACAACCAGGTCGTAGCGCGTGTCGCGTAATTCGCCGAGAAAGTCCCGGAGCAGCCGGAACGCGGCGGGCAGGCGGAGCCCGCGCAACTGTTTCACCCAGTCGCCCCGCCGCCACGCGATGATGCGGTCGAGGGCCGGGTGGCCGCGGATGATCTCGAGGGCCGGCGGTTCCACCAGCCAGGTGAGCCGCGCCGCCGGCCAGTGACGGCGGAGCGTGGTGAGCGCCGGCAACGTATGCGTCACGTCGCCCAGCGAACTCAGCTTCACGATCAGGATGTTCACAGGTGGAACGCCGGCGGCTTACAGGGTCGAGGCTTGCAGCAACAACGGCCGCGGGCGCGGCGTCCAGAAGGAAAATCCCTTCAGCCGGAGCCGGTACTTCGGCTGCACCCGGCGCAGCCACTCCACGATGGCTGCGGCGTGCGTGTCGCAATGGTACGTGGTCACGGCAATCTGCGGTGCGGCCGTGCGGATCAGGTCTTCGGCGCCGCGCAGCACGTCGAAGTCCGCGCCTTCCGCGTCAATCTTGATCAAGTCCCGCGGGGTCAGCGACAGCCCGCGCTCATGGCAGTAGTCGTCTAACCGGACGCACGGCACCTCCTGGCCGGCGGCGTTGGCGGCGTCAATCCGGCCGGCTTCGGCGCCGGGCGCGGCGGTGAAGCGCACCGTGCCGGAGTACGCGCCCACGGCGAGCGGCTCGACGCGCAGGCGGTCGGCCACGCCGTTGGCCGTGGCGCCGCGTTGCAGCAGCCCGTGCATCGCGGGGGACGGTTCGAAGGCAACGACCCTTCCCGTCAGGCCCTGCCGCAACGCGCGAAAGGCAAAGAGGCCCTCACAGGCGCCAACATCCAGTACACAACCATCGGGCGCGAGTTGCACCGGCGGGGTGGTGTAATGGTGGGGATTGCGCGGCGTAAGCTCCTGCTCGATCAGGAACCACAGGTTCGGGTCCGGCGGCGTCGGCCAGAAGAATTCCAGGCCGCCGTGGCCGGGCAGGCGCACGCGCCAAGAGTCGCCCTCTGCGGTGATCTGCGCGTGTTGGGCCAGCGCGCGCGCGGCGGCGCGGTGGGCGAAGCGCGCCGGCAGCACCACCCGGTGAAACTGCATCGCCGCATCGCCCCACCGGAACAAGCCCGGCCAGCGGCGCAGGGCGTTCCAGGTACGCAGCGCGACGAAGAAATTGGCGAGCGGATGCTTCATGCGGCGCGCGCACGGCGGCTCTCGACGTGATTGAGCGCTGCCAGGGTCAGCAGCAGCAAAACCAGTTCGGCCCCGTAGTTCAACCAGGCTGCGGCGACGATACCGTGGCGTGGGATCAACCACAGATTCATGCCCAGCGCCAGAGCCAACGAAGGCGCCACGCAGCCCACCGCCAGCCATTCGCGATAGTTGGCAAACAAACCCCAGACCAGCAACCCGCTGGCCACGGCCAGGAACTTGGCGGCCAGCAGGGGCGGGAGCACCGCGGTGGCCGGCAGGAAAGCCGGCCCCCAGAGCAACAGAATCACCGGTTCCCGCAACAGCCACAACACGGCCAGGGCTGCGAGACCGGCCAGCACCAGCGCGCCGGTGAGCGCCAACAGCCGGCGCTGGAGCACGCCCGGCGCGGCTGCCCGCCAGCGGACAATCCGCGGATTGAGCATCAGCGCGAAGTAGCTCAAAAAGACCTGCAGGGCGGCCACCAGCATCGCGGCGGACCGGAAGTAACCGGCCTCGCGGTCGCCCAAAAAGAGCGTGCAGAGCGGCAGATTCATGTTGATGAGCGCGCAGTACAGGACATTGAACACCCACGTGGGGCGTGCCTCGCGAAAGAGCCGCGCCGCCAGCGGCAGACTGGCCGGGCGAAACAGCCCCCGGCCCAAGCGGCGGTGGACCCACCCCCACCCGGCAACGGTCATCATGGCGTTCAAGGCCAGCGTCACGACCAGGTCGCTGCCGATCAACTGGCCGGGTCGGAAGGCCACCAGGAACACCACGCTGGTCGCCACCGTCGTGGCGTTCTGGACCAGCGAAAACCACTGCATGCGCTCCGTGGCCTGGAAGTACCAACTGAAGTTCACGGTGAGAAACGCCAGGTGCAGCGCGCCAAACCACCAGACCCAGCGCAGTGTGGCCGACATCGGCAGTGCCAGCAGCGCAACGGTACAGACCACCAGCGCGCCCGCCGCCAGCAGGACGCGCAGGGTGAACAACGCGGGCGTGATCTCCGCCAGGCTCACCACGCCGGCGGCGACGTTGCGCACGGCCACGATTTCCAGGCCGAAGTCCAGGACGAGTTGCGCGAACATCACGGTCGCCAGCACGGTGCCGGACACGCCGACGTTGTCCGGCCCCAGACAGCGGTAGGCGTAGGAAAGGCCCACCACGCCGATCAACTTGCCCACGACCTGCCAGAAAGCCGCCCAGCCAAACGCGCGCACAAACCGCCCGACCTGGGCCGTGGCCACGGCCCGATCGCCGTCGGCCGACAGCGCGGGCACCGTCGCCGGGCTGGCCTCTGAGCGTGCTGTGTCCGTCATTCCGAACGCCGCACTTTCGCCGTCCACGCCGCCGAACGCGATACAAAGTTGGCCGGCGCAGACCGGGGTGCGGAGCGGGATGTGACGATTTCGTTGGTTCGGGGCTCGTAGGAGGACCAATGACAGATACCGGTCGCCGGATGGTGAACGCCGGCTCTCGCACTGCGGCCTTCAAACGCATCGCAGTGAGGCGGGACCTGGCCGCAAGACTGACACCGCCAGCGGATGCTTCGCGACACCGGCGCCTGGACGATTGACGGTCCGCATCCATGCCCGCAGCTTGGCGGCAAGTGCATGGCAACTCCCTGCGTTGAACCGGCCTCCCCCCCGCTGGTGATCGGCATTGAAGCCGGCGGCACCCGCACCGTGGCCCTGGCCGTTGACGGAGCCGGCCGGGTGGTTCGACGCCTCGAGGCCGGCCCCGCGAATCTGCGCCTGCTCGACGACCGGGCGTTGCGCCGGCATTTCCAGGCGCTGGCCGCGCAGTTGCCCCGACCCGCGGTACTGGGCATCGGCATGGCGGGTGCCCGGGAGGAGTCGGATCGCCGGCGCATCCGCGCCGCCGCGCAATGCGCCTGGCCCCGCGTACCGTGCTGGGTGGGCAACGACCTCGACACGGCCTTCGCCGCCGCGGGTGAACTGGACAACCACGCAGCCGCTCGCGTGGTCGTCATCAGCGGCACCGGATCGTGCTGCTTCGGTCGAAACCGGGCTGGCAAGGCGCTCAAGATCGGCGGCTGGGGGCACCTGCTGGGCGACCGTGGGAGTGGTTACGACGTCGCACTCACCGCGCTGCGGGCCACCGTGGAGGTGTACGACCGGACCGGCAACTGGCCACGGCTCGGGGCGCGGCTGTTGCGGGCGCGGGCGCTGAACGAGCCCAACGACCTGGTGAGCTGGCTGCACGTCGCCAGCAAGGCGGACGTGGCCGCGCTCGCGCTGGAAGTCTGTGCCGCCGCCGCGGCGGGTGACCGGCTGGCTGCCAGGGTGTTGCGTGAAGCCGCGGCCGTGCTGGCGCGTGACGCCGTTCGCTGCGCGGCCCGTCTGGCCGGACCAGGGCAGGTCGTGGAGTTCATTCTTACCGGCGGGTTGCTGGCCAACCAACCACGGTTCGCCGCGCAGGTGCAACGCCCTTTGCGCGCACAGCGTCGCGCAGTCCGCATTCGCCGGCTCGAACGCGAAGGTGCCTGGGGCGCGGTGGTGCTGGCCCGCGCCCTGTTGGCGGAGACAGGTGGCACGAAGAGACTTTCCGCGGCGGCGCGGCCGGACCGCCAAACCGACGAAGCGTCCGGCCGGCAAATGTTTTTCATCCCCGAGGCGACCGGCCCGTCGCCCACCGAAGCACGAAATCCACGCTCGCGGCAACTGGATCGCCTGCCGCTCCGGGCGGCGATTGAACTCATGCTGCGCGAGGAGGCACGGCTGCCGCGGGCGTTGCGAGCCGAGCGGGCGGGCATCGAACGGGCCGTGCGGCTGGCGGCCGCCAGCCTGCGCCGCGGGGGCCGGCTGATTTATGTGGGCGCCGGCACGAGCGGACGGCTGGGCATGCTGGACGCCAGCGAATGTCCGCCCACCTTCAGCGTCGAGCCCGAGAGAGTGCAGGGTATCATCGCCGGCGGGCACACCGCATTGTGGCAGTCGAGCGAAGGCGCGGAAGACGACGCGGCGGCGGGTGCGCGGGCGGTGCGGTACCGCGGCGTGAGCGCGCGCGACTTCGTGGTGGGCCTCGCCGCGAGCGGACGCACGCCGTTTGTCTGGGGCGCGCTGCACGCGGCGCGGCAGGCCGGCGCGCGCACGGCGCTCATCTGCTTCAACCCGCGCCTGCGCTTCGCGCGCGGCACGCGGCCGGACCTGGTGCTGGCGCCGCGCCTCGGGCCGGAGGTCCTGACCGGCTCGACCCGTCTCAAGGCCGGCACCGCGACCAAGCTGCTGCTCAACATCATCTCCACGCTAACGATGGTGCGACTGGGCAAGGTGGTGGAGAACCTCATGGTGGATGTGCGGCCGACGAACGCGAAGCTGCGCGACCGCGCGATTCGCATTCTGCAAACGCTGACCGGCGTCAGAACCGAAACGGCTCGGGCGGCACTGGAGCGCAATGGCTGGCGGGTGAAAGAAGCGTGGCGCAGGTTGCGGGCGAGCGGCCGGGGCGTGTCTCAACTCCTGCCGACAGGGGCGGCGGGGCCGTAGCTGACTCCCGCCTTGCGGCTCCGGCTGGGCGGCGTAGGCTCGGGCGATGGAACGGCAAATCCGTCATTCCGATGCCTGCGGAGACACCGGAAAGACGGAGGTTCCAGTTATGACCCGCAACCCCAGCCTCGTCGTGTCCGACCGCTTCCGGCTCCCGGTCGGTCTTTTCTTGGCCGCGAGCCTTCTCACCACCGCCGCGTTGCACGCCCAGCAGCATCGCGCCACTCGCCTGGGTAACCCGGCCACGCGCTTTGCCGACCCGCTGACCAGCGTGGAGCAGTTGCGCGCGTTGCTGACTGCCGAGCGGTACAAGGCCGACGTGGAAGCCATCCTCCGCCAGGCCGCCTGGCCCGGCGCGGTGGAAGACCTGCGGCTGGCAGCCAGCAACGCGCCGGTCACGGATTTGCGGCTGCCGCCCGGCACGCGCATGCCGTTCATGTCCTCACGCAAGAACGGCAGGCCGGTGGCCTTGCGCGATGTGCTGTGGGCCGGCAAGGAACCGGTTGAGGCCTATGCCTTCGAGTTCGTTTCCCGCGACCGGCGGTGGCGCTGCGTCACACCCCGGCCGTGCAGCAACTTTTACGTGGAAGACCTCGGCCCGCGGCCGCGCGCGAACTTGCGCCTCACCCAGAGCCTGCCGGCTGAGGTTAGTGCGTGCGCGCCGTTTGAAATCGAACTGGCGGTCTTCAACACCGGCGGCGTGCTGCTAACACAGGTGCGGGTGTCCAACCCGTTGCCATCCGGGCTGGCAACCGAGGACGGTCGTGAACAACTTGAACTGGTGGCGGGTTCACTACCGCCCGGAGAAGGACGCCGGTTCCGCTTCAAGGTCCGGGCCGCCGCCGCGGGCAGTTACACCAACACCGCGCACGCCATCGCCGCCGAGGACGTGCGCGATGAAGCGCACGCCGTCACGCAGGTCCGTGCGCCGGTGTTGGCGGTGGATTGCGGCGCGCCGCTCGAAGCGCTCGCGGGCCGGCCGGTGGAAGTCTGTCTGGCAGTGGCCAACACGGGTGACGCGCCGGACACGCAGGTGAGGCTGACGTTGCCGGTCCCGGAGGGAAGTACGTTGGAAAGCGCCGCCGACGGCGGCGTGCTGGCCGACGGCCGCGTCACCTGGACTCTGCCGGAGCTGTCGCCTGGCGACACGAAGAAGCGCTGCGCGGTCTTTCGCCAGCGGGCCCCGGGCGTGCTGGCGTTTTCGGCGACGGTGCAGGGCGCCTGCGCCCCGGTCGTGACCGCCGGGTGCTCCACCCGGATCGCCGGCATACCGGCCATTCTCATTGAGGCGGTGGACCTGGCCGATCCCGTTCAGGTGGGCGAACAGGTCACTTATGAAATCCGCGTGACCAACCAGGGCTCCGCGCCCGGTACGAACATCCGGCTGGCCTGCGTGCTGCAAGACAGCCAGTCCTTCGTTTCAGGCGGAGGCGAGACCGCGTTGACCGCGGACGCAGCGTCCGGCCGCAGGCTGATCACTGAACCGCTGCCGGTGCTGGAGCCCAAAGCCACCGCGACCTGGCGGGTGGTGGTGCGGGCCGAGGCGGCCGGAGACACCCGTTTCCAGATAGACCTGACCAGCGACCAGTTCGTCGAGCCGATCACGGAGATCGAGTCCACGACGCAGTACTGAGTCGCCCGCCAGCCGGGGCGAGGCCGCGGAAATTCAGGCGGCCGGCAGGTGCTCGACGCCGAGCACGTATTTGGAACAGCGGGTCAGACGGTAAGGTAGCGCGCTGGCCGCGTCGGCGGCTTCTGCAGCGTGCTCGGGTGTGTACTTCAACTCGAGGATGACCGGCGGGGCGCTCACCGGCAAAGGCCTCAACCCACCTGCCGCACTGCGCGCGTCGAAGAACTCCAGGTCCGTATCCACCGTGAGCCGCAGGTGGCCGTTGGCGCTGACGAAATACCGGCGGCGATAGCGGTTCGCCAGCACCGGCACCAGGCCGCGCACCTGCCAGCGCAGCATTTCCGGCAGGTCGGGGGCGGACAGCGCGTCCGCCAGTTCGCGTCGCGGCAGGCAGCCGTTGAGCGCGAGCGGCGGCAGCGGATAGCCGGCCTTGCCGCTGACCAGCCCGCGCTTGAGCTTGCGTTCGAGCACCGGCCGGACAATCGCCCCGCGCAGCGGGCCGTACCAGCGGATGCGGGTCTTGACCCGGTTCCCGACGCCGCGCACATGCTCGTGGTAGCTCCGCAGGTCCGCCGAGTCGAAGTACAGGTTGTTGATCATTCGCGCCGGGTAGGCCTCGCGAAACAGTGCCGGATGCCGGCGGACACGGGTGAGCGCGGTCTCGAGATCGAGGTCGGCGGGCGTGAATTTGCGCTCGAAGCGCAGGTTGGGGAGATCGTCGGTCATGATGTGTGCGCGGCGACAGCTTGGATGGGACGATACACTGGACCAACCACGAAAGCAGGCCAATCCACTCGTGTAAGTGGTCCGGCTGCCCTCTTGGGCGGCCGCGGTTTAACGCACCAGCCCGTGCCTCGCTTTCTCGCGGGGCGGAATTCGGAGGAAGTTGTCGCCGTCATTCGTGTCGGTTGGCGTTCCTTTGAATCCGCTGCAACTCAGACGCCCAGACCGCGCTCTTCCAGCCAACTGATGCGCATGCCCGAAGCCAGTTCGCGCAGGCGGCGGGCGGCGTCGTCCATCGCGCCCACGTGGCGGAAGCTGACCTGGAAGGCGGCCTCGATCTGCTCGGGGCTTTCTTCGAAGCGCTTCAAGGTGGCGGTGGCGCCCGCGCCGGTGAGTGCGCCGAGCAGGGTGTTGGCAGTGAGTTGGGGGGCGCCCGGCGCCGTCACGGTGACGTACAGGTTGGGTGAGTCTGTCTTGGGCCGGGCGTAATAGCGGATGGCGATCAGCACCAGGATCAGCACCAGGGCTACGGCCGTGACCAGCGGCTGCCCCGCGCCCAGCCCCAGCCCGATGCCGATGGCCAGAAACAGGTACGCCAGTTCCTCGGGCTCCTTGATCGCGGCCCGGAAACGGACGATGGAGAGCGCGCCCACCAGTCCCAACGACAACGTGAGCGAGGATTTCACGATGCTGATGACCAGCGTGGTGGTGAGCGTGAGAAGGAGGAAGTTCCGCGCGAAGATCCGCCGGTTGGACAGCGACTGGCCGAAAAGGATGTACGCCCGGCCGAGCACGGTGGCGAGCACGGCCGCCAGCACGAGGTTCAACGCAAAGGCCGGCAGGGTTGAGGTGTCCGGGCTGGTCAACTGCAGGTTCTTGAGGAGTTGGTCGAGTTGCATGTTCAGGTTTCTGGGTTGTATCCGGAAAACAAAGTTTGGTGGTCAGTGCAGGTTCGCAAACGCGGCTGGATCAGTTAGGGAAAACCGGGCGCTGCGCGTCATGGATTTCCTCCCGCGTTATCCGGGATTTCGACCGGAGACCGTGGCCCAAACGGACCACCCGCGCCGGGCGGTCCAAATCCGCCGCGTCCGGGGACGGGCCCTCCCGGCCCGTCGGGCGGGGGTGTGGCCAGCGCCTGGTTCAACCCATCCCGCAACTCAGCGTCGTTGAGCGAGCCGTTCTTGTCCGCGTCCCACGTGGCAAACCAGCGCTCGAAGCCTTGTATCATCTCCGTGCGCGCCACCCCGCCGTCACGGTCGGCGTCCAGCGCTGTCAGAAATGTCGGCCCGACGAACATTCCGGGCCCAAAACCACCGGGTCCGCCCGGGCCGCCCGGTCCACCGGGGCCGCCTGGCCTGCCGGGTCCGAAACCCTCACCCAGCGTCAAGCCCGGCGAGCGACCGGCAAGCTGGTCTTCCACTGATTTCCAGCGAGCGGCCACGAAGCCCTTGATGGGCTTGGGCGGCGTGCCAAAGCCAAAGCCGCCGAAGCCGCCGCGGTCCGGCATGCGGCCCGGGCCTCCGTCGCTGCCCCCCGGCGGGCCGCCGGCCTGCCCGGGCGGGCCAAGCGCCATGACCACGTCACCCATCGGCCCAGGTGGCGGACCAGGCCTGTCGGTGTCGCGCGGCGATCCGGGGCGTGCCGTATTTCCGCCCCGGCCGCCGCCCAAGCCGCCGAAACCTTCGGGGCCCACCGGCTGGCCGGCCACCACCTGGTCAAAGCGCGCGAGTTTCTCCGTGGATTCCTCGGCCACAGCCGCGCGCAGCGCCGCGGCGAGTTCGTCCACCTGTCTTGCGAGGCGTTCCGGCTGGAAGATCGTGCGGTTGAACTCGGCCAGCCGCGCGCGGTACAGCCCCTGAAAGGCCGGCACGGCGAAGACCCGTTCCAAGAAACGCTGCCGGCCCTGCCAGGGACGCTGGAGGCTGAGGTTCTCCCGTTGCTCCTGGGAGCCGATCATCGCGAACTGGCCGAAGGAATGATCAAGGTCCCAGGGAATGAACTGGAAGCGGCGCGTCACAGGGTGGAGATGAACCAGGAAGTTCTGGCCCGGCCCCAGGATGCTGTCCAGGGTGCTCAGCCAGACCGTGACGGCCATGAACCGCGCGAATTCGTCCAGGTCAAGGTAGTCGCCCAATTCAGCCGCGAACTGCTGGTCGTTCGCGTGCGAAACGAGCTTGCAGAAGGCAATCACACGCCGGGTTTCCTCCTCGGATACCGGTGTCTTGGGATCGTAGATCTGCCGGTAAGCCGCCCAGTCGTCGCCCAGGTCCTCGAACACCTGGCGGGTGACCGGCTTGAATAGCGCGCCTTTGCGCGTGCCAAAGCGGTCCAGGGCAAAGTCGCGGTCCACGTTTTCCACCAGTGAATAAAGCCCGATGAACTCGCGGTCGTGCGCGCCGGGCACGCTCAGATACACGCGTGCATACGTCGTACGCGGCGCGGGCACGCCGGCATCGCGAAACAGGCGGTGCGAGAGTACTTCGTTCATCCAACTGGCATCGGTGACGCAGTTGTGCAGGTTCAACTTTGAGACGCCGGCGAGAGTCTGGCGACGGAACACGTCGTTCAGGTCCACCTTGAGCGAGCGCTTCAGCGAGCCCCGGGATTGCAGGAACGTGCCGTTGCCCTTGTAGCGAACGGACACGGCGGGGAAGAGCCGGCCTTCAAACTCCAGCTCTGCGCGCACGGTTGGGAAGTCAATGCCCAGCGCCGCTGCCAGGCCGTTACGCTGGCCCTCGCGGCCCCGGAGGTTCATGCCCGGACCACGACCGCCCGGCCCACCAGGTTCACCAGGACCATCCGGTCCGCCGTCCCAAGGCCGGATATCCGGTGGACCGCCTCCCAGATCGCGGTTCAGGCCGGCGCGCACCTGCTCCAGGTCGAGGCGACCGGCTTTGTTGGTGTCCCAGTTTGTGAACCATTTTTCCGCCAGCGAGTGAAATTCCCTTTGCGCCAGGCGACCGTCGCCATCCACATCGCCGGCCCGGAGCCACACCGGCGACAGAAACTGTCCGGGGCCAAAGCCGCCCGGTCCGCCCGGCGGTCCAGCGCCGGGAAACCCGCCGAACCCTCCGGGCCGCGCACCCGCAGGTCCTTGAGCGCCACGGGCGGGCGGGCCGCCAAAGGGAAAACGACCCGGGCCACTCGCAGGCTCCAGGGCCTCCCAGTCGGCGCGGGTGAAGCGCAGATGCACGGTCCAGACGTGGGTGAGGTTGAACAACCCGGCAGCGTTGGTCGGCAACGCGGCTGCCCGGACGGGCGCCGCCGGTCCCGCCAGGGTGGCGCTGGCCAACACCAGAAAGGCCGCTTGGATGGCGGCCAGCCGAGGGCGCTTCACGGCGCGCGCGCGGATGCGAAGGACGGCGCTTACCGGTTCGTTCACGGGCCACTCAGACTGATTCGCCGGCCGGCAGGTTACAATAGCGTAACGAAAGCAGCCGGGGTTGGGGCGCATCTCAATCTCGCTTGGGCCTGCCCTGATTTGGGGATCCGCGCCAAACTGGAGCGGTATAGGCCGGAACTGATCCAATTGTGGGAGTGGCAGCGCTGCGAGTGCGGACTGGAGGACCACCTCAAGACCCACTACCACCCCGCTTCGTCCACGCCGGACCTTTTCTGCGGCGCCGAGTGCTGCTGCTGCCGTTGGATAGGTGCCGGGTTGCCGCTTCGTCGCCCTCTGCGCTCGACCTGATGAGGTCCGGCCGGGCGCATCTCAGTTTCTTGCCGGGAGCTGTAAGCTGGGGCCATGACAACCACCCTGCCTACGCCTCTGCCCACCACCTCCACGGCTGCCCGCCGTCGGTCCTCCGTGCCCGCCGCGCCCGAACCCCTGGCCGTGCTGGCCGCCCGCCTGGCCGTGACGTTGGAAGCCTCGGCCGCCCGCTTCCTCGGCGCCGCCGCCCAAAACCTCGGCCACTTCGAAACCCAGGCTCTCCACGATGTGCAAGCCCTGCTGCGCACCACCACCCAGCGCGCGGCCCAGGCCAAAGCCGACGCCACGCCCCTGCGCTGCCCGGTCTGCGGCCAGCCCTTGCGCCGCTGTTCTTCCGGCCATGCCCGCACCTTCCAGACCCGGTTCGGGGACATCACGATCCAGCGCACCCGCGGTTACTGCCCGCGCTGCCGCAAGTGGCGCACGCCCGCCGACACGGCCCTGGGCCTCGACGACACCGCCGGCTACTCGCCCGCCGTGCAAGCCCTGGCCGCCCCGGCCGCCAGCAAGCTGCCCCTCGCCGACGCCAGCGTCGTGCTCGAACACCTCAGCGGCGTGAAGCTGCCGCCGGCCCCCCTCGCTCGCGAAGCCCAGCGCCAGGGCCAGCGCGCCCAGCGCCTGCGCACCCAACTGGATGAACAAGCCGCCCCGGCCCCCCGCCAGCTCGAACTCACCCTGGAACCCTACCAACTGATCCTCCAACTGGACGCCTGGAGTCTGCGCGAACGCGACGACTGGGGCCAAAGCGCCCAACTCCGGCGCCACGGCACGGAACCCGAACGCTGGCACTGGGTCTATACCGGCACGGTCTTCCGCCTGGACCATCGTGGGCAGACGGCGGGCGGGCGGCCCGTCATCAGCGAACGGGGCTATGTACTCACGCGCCAGGGGCTGGACGCCCTGCGCCAGCAGATGCACGGCGAGGCGCGGCGGCGCGGGTTGGGCCAGGCGGCCAGCGTGCGGGTCATGGGCGACGGGGCGGTGTGGATTGGGCGCCTGGCCGACGACCGCTGGCCGCAGGCCCGCCAGCGGCTGGACTTCTACCACGCCGTGCAACACCTGGCGGCGGTGGGGCGGGCGTTGTGGGGCGAAGACCAGGAGCAATTCCAGGCGTGGCTCAAACCCTTGGTGCGCCAACTCCAGAACGAGTCGGCGGTGAAAGTGATCCGGCAACTGGACGAGGCCCTGGCGGGATGGGCGGCCGGACCCGCCGCCGAAACCGTGGCCAAAGAAATCGCCTACTTGAAAGAGCCTCAGGCGCGGATGGACTACCGGGCGGGGCGGCGGGCGGGCGAACCGATGGGCAGCGGGCCGGTGGAAGCGACCTGTCGGCCGGCGCAGTGCCGGTTCAAGCGGCCGGGCCAGTTCTGGAGCCCGGTGGGCGACGAAGCGCTGCTCTGTCTGGAAACCTTCTGGCGCAACGACCGCGGGTCCCTCCTCTTCCCGCACACGGCTTTTCACCCTGCAAGAAACTGAGATGCGCCCGTCCGGTCAGGCGGGGCCTATCCTCGCTGGTCAATTGGCACGTAGGAGCGCAGGGTTGGGCCCTGATACACCTGCCGCGGGCGGTAGATGCGGCTCTTCGGGTCGTCGAGGATTTCCTTGAAGTTGGCGATCCATCCCGGCATGCGGCCGATGGCGAAGATGACGGTGAACATCTCCACCGGGATGTTCAGCGCACGCATGATGATGCCGCTGTAGAAGTCCACATTGGGATAGAGCTTGCGCGAGACAAAGTAGTCGTCACCCAGGGCGGTTTCCTCGAGCTTTTTGGCGATGTCGAGCAGCGGATCGCTGATCTTCAGGATGTTCAGCAGCCGGTCGCAGGCGGCTTTGATGATCTTGGCGCGCGGGTCGTAGTTCTTGTACACGCGATGGCCGAAGCCCATCAGCCGGCTTCCACTGTTTTTGTCCTTGGCGGCGGCGATAAAGCGCGACCCGTCGTCGCCAGACTCGTAGATTTCCTCGAGCATCTCGATCACCGCCTGGTTGGCGCCGCCGTGCAGCGGCCCCCACAGCGCGCACACACCCGCCGCCGCGCAGGCGAAGAGGTTGGCCTGGCTGGAGGCCACCATGCGGACGGTGGCGGTGGAGCAGTTCTGCTCGTGATCGGCGTGGAGCAGGAAGATCAGGTCCAACGCCTTGACCACCTCCGGCTTGAGCTCGTACTCTTGATAGACATCCGAGAACATCATGTGCAGGAAGTTGGCAGTGTATTTGTACACCGGCTTGGGGTAGATGATCGGCAGCCCGCGCGACTTGCGGTACGAAAACGCCGCGATGGTGCGCACCTGCGAGAGCAGCCGCGCAGCGTGGATGTCGAAGCGGTCCTTGTTGGCCCGGCCCATGAGCCCGGGGTAGAAGCAACTGCTGGCGTTGATCATCGCCGAGAGGATGGCCATCGGGTGGGCGGTGGCGGGGAACCCCTCGAAGTGGTGCTTCATGTCCTCGTGCAGGTTCTCGTTTTGCGTGAGCAGGTCGGAGAACCGGCGCAACTGGGCGTGCGTGGGCAGGTTGCCGTAAATCAGCAGATAGGCGGTCTCGATGAACGTGGACTTCTCGGCCAGTTCCTCGATGGGGATGCCCCGGTAGCGGAGGATGCCTTTCTCGCCGTCAATGAAGGTGATGCGGCTCTGGCACGAACCGGTGTTGGCGTAGCCGTCGTCCAGGGTGATGTAGCCGGTCGTGTCGCGCAGCGTGCTGATCACAACCGCCTTTTCGCTTTCGGTGCCGACCACCGTGGGCAGGGGGTAACGCTTGCCTTCGAGTTCCAGAATCGCTTCGTTGCTCATGACCGGTCGGATGGCTGGTTTTCGCTTTGTAAAGCCCACAGTGTGGGCGAGCGGGTTCCGGCTGGCAAGGGCGGAAGGCCGTTTTTGGACACCGTGGCGCGTCTCACCTCTTCACCGCGCTCGAACCGGGGAAATCCGGCTTCAGCCTTGTCGGGCAGACGGATTTCCCGAATCCGTGCCGGGATCTTTCCCATTTCACCCGCGCGCTTCAGTCCCCTGCCACCCTTCTTCGCCGGGTTGAGACCTGGCTGCTCCCAGGCGCCTGGCCGGCAGGGTTCCAAACGTTCGGAAATCAACGCGGCAGTGCGCTGGCTGTCGCGGCGTTGAGGCAAGGGAACTGGCAGAGCAGGCTGGCAAAGCTGTGGACAACCTGGAACCCCGACCCCACAAGGTCAGCGCGAGTCTTCGGGTCGGTACGAACGAACGCGAAAGCCAAAGTTGGGCGGGCGAGACGCGCGGCGCCCCGGCCAGCCTCGGTTTGGGGATGAACCCGCGCCAACCGTCACGACCCGCTCCGGACCGTCCTGCACTCGAGAGTCGCCACGCCTCAAAACCGCCACGGTGGTCGCGGGGCGCGGGCGCGCAGGCGGTTCGCGGCATCGCAGCCCGTGAACTCCTCCGCCCGGGGATTCCAGCGCAACGACTGTCCGGTCCAGAACGCGATGTTGGTGAGGTGGCCGAGGGTGGCGGTGCGATGGCCCAGTTCTTCCGGGCAGTAAGGCGCCTGACGCGTGCGCAGGCATCGGAGCCAGTTAGCGTGATGATCGTTGGCGCCGATGTTCACCTCGCGGGTCTTGAGCCGCATCTCCTCAAGCAGCCCGGCCGGCCCGCCTTCCACCGGTCCGCCGCCGGACAATGCGGTGATCCACCCGCGTTCGCCCGCAAACACGCCGCCGAACATGCCCGCCAGCCGGGCGTCGTCCGGCACCACGCCCGGGTACAGTGACTTCACCTGCGGCCAGTCCTGAATGAAGTGCAGCAGCGTGCCACCCGCGTAACGCATCGTCAGCGTCGGAAACGCGCCCGCGTCGGGGTGCAGGATTTCAACCGGCCCGCTGTCCTCCTCGCCCAGTGCAAATTGGATGACATCCGCCGCATGGGACAAGAACCAGGTGTTCGAGGTCACGCCAAACGCGGCGCTGAAGGCCCAGGGCACCACGCCGGGCGACGGGTTCTCGTGGTAAAGCCGGTTGTACGGCCGCCACGGCGCGGGCCCCACCCAGAGTTCCCAGTCCAACCCCTCCGGCACCGGCTCAGCGGGCAGGGCGAAATCCAGCGGCGGGTAACTGCGGCCGGTCACCTCGGGATTGAGCACCCCGTGATACGGTTGACAACGCGGGCTGCCCAGCCAGCCGGCCAGCGTGTGCAGTTGGGTGAAAACGTGTTTCACCCGGCCCAGCCCGCCCTGACGGATGAACTGCACGACCGCGCGGATGGTCGGGATCGAGCGGTACTGCGTGCCGGTCTGGAACACCCGGCCGTAACGGCGCACGGTGTCCACCACCCGCCGACCTTCCTCGATCGTCACCGAAATCGGCTTCTCGCAATACACGTCCTTGCCCGCCTTGGCGGCATCAATGGCCTGGAGGGCGTGCCAATGGTCCGGCGTGGCGATCACCACGGCGTCAACATCTGCCCGCGCCAGTAATTCGCGGTAATCCGTGTACGCGGCGCAGCCCCGGTAACCGCCCTCGGCCCGCGCCGCCGCATACATCTGGTCCACCGTGTCCCGCGCCGGGTTGAGCCGCGCGCGGTCCACTTCGCAGACCCCGAGCAGTTGCACGCCGGGATCGCCGGCCAGCCGGTGCAGATGTCCCCGGCCCATCGCGCCTACGCCGATCAGGCCCACGCCGATGCGGTCGTTGGGCCCGGGCTGGCCGGCGCCTCCGAGCACGGAAAACGGCGCCCACGCCGGCACCGCCAGGACGGCCGCTGCCGCGCTGCCGCGCCGCAAAAAGCGGCGCCGGCTCAGACGGAAACGGCCAGGCACGAAAGGCGGGGCGGGAAAATTCGCGGTGCGCATCGGTGTCGGCAACAGCCCTAAGCTGGTCCGGACCGGCGGTCAAGCCGGGTGTGCGGTAACTACCTTTATGAGGAGGCAGCAGTGGCTCCGTCTTAGGAGTCTGTCGGACTTAGCTCGAGGGCGGGGTGCGCCGGTATCGGTAGTAGTCGGAGTGGCCGGGATGAGGAGGGGGGACCCGCGAGGCCAGGACAAACTCGCCGGTTCCGGGGTGCCGGCGCG
>Ga0209381_1000776_pt1 | contig 66366 bp, 45 predicted proteins | sample DewCreD2012metaG_FD_184111 | JGI IMG/M metagenome (GOLD analysis project Ga0209381, IMG submission 184111) | Hot spring sediment bacterial and archeal communities from British Columbia, Canada, to study Microbial Dark Matter (Phase II) - Dewar... ... | reverse complement strand
TCCACGAAGTTGGGCAGACCCAGGCCGCCCTGACCGTCGAAGATGGCCTGGGCCTCATAGGGGTCGTACTCCTCAAGCAGCGAGGCGTACGTCGCCCCCAGCCCTGTCGGCGCGGCCGGGACGCCCGTCAGCATACGCCTGCCTTCCAGTGCTTCACACACCGCCTGCGCGCAAACACGACGGTTCCGAAAGATGCGGTTCGTGGGTTCTCCTTCGACCTGGGGGGATGTGGATCACTCGATCCCCTGTTCTGGCTGCACGTGCAGCCATGGGCGCATTATACAAAACCGGGGGGAGGGTCAATGTCAATAGTCAAAGATGATTTTGTCCGCCATTTTCTTCGCGGCGGGCGAGCGCGGTCTTGACTGGCCCCGGCGATGGCGGGCGGCCTCTATCGGCGTTCTTCGGCGTTCATCGGCGGTTGTTCGTCCGGCACAGCCGGACCTACTTCCCGTCCGGCTCGACCGCTTCTCCCGGCACGCGATACAGCCAGGCTCCCCTGGTTCTCTCGAAACCGACCTTCTCATAGAAAGCGGCGGCCTGGTGGTCCCCGGCCGACACGAACACCACCTCAAGCTTCTCGGCCTCGAACCAGCGCATGGCTTGCTCGACCAGCGCCCGGCCGATGCCGCTGCGGCGGTGTTCCTCGGCCACGATCAGCTCCTCGATCATGCCGTAGCTGCTTACGCCATAGCTGACCAGCGTCGCCAGCACCACGCCATCCACCCGACCCTCGGTGTCGGCCACGAAGATGCGGGCATCCTGTCGGATGCATCCTTGGTGGAACGTCCCCGACCATTGCGGGTGCAGGCGGCGCAGCAGCCCCGTGATCTGCTGGCAATCCCCGGTAGTGGCGGGCCGGACGGTCATTTCGTGGAGCCTGGCACCCGTCGATGATACCCGCACAGGCGGGTTTCCGCAGAACGCAGCACACTTCGTGGGGTAGAATGTACAAATGGCCATGTTGAGACATCGTCGCGCATTTACCCTGGTCGAGCTGCTTGTGGTGATCGGCATCATTGCCGTGCTGATCGCGATCCTCCTGCCGGCCCTGAACAAGGCCCGCGACCAGGCCATCCGCACCCAGTGCCTCAGCAACCTGCGGCAGGTGGGGCTGTTCATCAGCATCTACGCGGCCGACTACCGCCAGCTCCTGCCCAACAACCCCCAGCCCAAGTATCTGCCGTCGATCGTGTACGGGCCGATCCACTATCCCTCCGACAAGAGCGGCCTGCTGGCGCTGCAACAGTATTCGGGCTTCCGCCGCGATTATCTGGCCTGTCCGGAGGGCTGGGCCTCCAAGGGCCGCGGCAACAACTGGTACGTCAACGGCGAACTGGACGACCTGGGCTCGGCCAACATGGACTACGCCTACTGGGCAGCGCGCTGGAACCCCGACCCGAAGGAGGATGTGAAAACGCGGTCGTTCAAGTATCGCCTCCAGGAAAAGGGCACCAAGATCCTGGTCAGCGACATCGTTACCGAGGTCAGCGGCTCCAATCCCTGGCCGTACAGTTCGGCCGGTTACGGCAACCACAACCGCAACAAGCTGCACGAGGTGCGGCAGACCGACGGCAACGGCCTGGTTCTGGACAAGGTCAACCGCTTCTGGTCGATGGGTTCTTCGGTGCTCTTCTCCGACTACCACGCCGAGTGGTTCCGCCCCGAGCGGCTGACGCAGATGACCTCCAGCCTCTGCTATCCGCCGCCCGACCAGTGGTGAGCCGGTCGTTTTTGCGGTAATCTTTCCGGTGCTGGAGATCGCGTGAGCAGCTATCCCCCAACTCCGCCGCCCTGGCCAGCGCCGACGTCCATTCCCCCGCCACGGTCTTCGGCGCGGGGCGCACTTTTGGTGCTGCTGGGGCTGCTGTTGGGCCTGATCGTTTACCGTTATCTCAGCCTTTATCTCAGGCCCTCGCCCCCCGCCGAACCCCGACCCATCATGCCCCGAGGCCAGCTTGCCGACGACGAGCAGTCCACCATCCAGCTCTTTCGCGCCGCCAGCCCGTCGGTCGTGTACATCACGACGCTCTCCCGCCGCATCGACCTGTGGACCCGCAATGTCCTTGAGATTCCGTCCGGAACCGGCTCCGGATTCATCTGGGACGACAACGGCCACGTCGTCACCAACTACCACGTCCTGCAGAACGCCAGTTCGGCCCAGGTAACCCTCTTTGATCACAGCACCTTCGCGGCCGAACTGGTCGGCGTGGCGCCCGACCAGGACCTGGCCGTCTTGCGCATCCCCGGCGCCCCGCGCGACAAGCTCCGGGCCATCCCGCTGGGCACCAGCGCCGATTTGGCCGTCGGGCAGAAGGTCTTCGCCATCGGCAACCCCTTCGGCCTGGACCAGACGCTGACCACCGGCATCGTCTCCGCCCTGGGCCGCACGATCCGCTCGGCCACCAACCACCCCATCGAGGATGTGATCCAGACCGACGCGGCGATCAACCCGGGCAACTCCGGCGGGCCGCTGCTGGACAGCGCCGGCCGGCTGATCGGCGTCAACACGGCCATCTACAGCCCTTCGGGCGCCTATGCCGGGATCGGCTTTGCCGTGCCCGTGGACACCGTCAACCGGGTCGTGCCGCAACTGATCGCCCACCGCAAGGTCCTCCGCCCGCAGATCGGCGTGCGTCTGGATGAGAACCTCAACCGCTTCATCACCCGCCGCATGGGCGTCAGCGGCGTCATGGTGCTGGGCGTTACACCGGGCTCCGCCGCCGAGAAAGCCGGCCTGCGCGCCGCGCGCCAGGCGGCCGATGGCTCGATCATTCCCGGCGATGTTATCCAGGAGATCAACGGCAGGACCGTGCGGTCGGTGGATCAGCTCCTCAGCGCCCTGATGCAGTGCAAGCCCGGCGAAACGGTCACGCTGACGCTCCTCCGCGACGGGCAGATCCTTCGCGTGCCGATCACGCTGGAAGAAGCTCCATAGCCGCCGCGGCGGCCGCGCTATGCCGAAGCGGATGTTTCTGGCCGGTCTCCCGCGGTCAGCAGCCTCTTGACCGCCACAATGAACATCCCCGTGCACAGCAGGTTCAGCGCCAGCGACAGCACCGCCACCGTGAGGATCGGCCCGCCCAGGCCGTAGCCCAGCGAGATCACCAGCACCCCCGCGCCCACTTCGCCGCGCGGGAACATGCCCACGGCCACGGCCAGTCGGTGCTGCCAGGGCGCCTCGCGGCGATAACAGAACACCGGGTACATCTTGCCGATGTTGGACAGCACCGTCACGACCAGCACGTGCAGGGCGATCATGCCCCAGCCCGGAAATGCGCGCTTCTTGGCCAGCGCCTCGGGCGGCGCGCCTTCGTAGCCCAGGATGGCCGTGCGCTTGGCGGGCCCCACGTCGGTCGCCGCCGGCGTCAGCGCCACATCGTCGGCCGCCGGGACCAGGCGGACGTCGGCGTCGGGGCGGGTGGGGTCCAGCTGGATCGGCGGCATCGACAGCCCCACCAGCACCATGAACGAAGCGGCCACGATGGTGGCGATGCGCTGCTCTCCGGGCGATTCGGGGCCTTCTTGATGTCCCTCGCGGGGATCGTCGGCGTGGGGATCGTGGCCGGCGGGGCGCTTCAGGGCGCATCCCAGGACGAACGCCGGCAACAGCACCTCCAGGTGAATCGGCACCAGCGGGTCGATGCCCTTGCTGCCGACGTAGATCATCTCGCTGACCAGCACGATCAGCGCTGAATAGAGCATCACCCACGGCCAGGTCACCGGCAGGCGCACGGCGTGCAGATAGCGCCACGCCAGGATCAGCAGCAGCACGATGAACGCGACGATGGTCCACAACTGCCAGCGCATGCCCACCATGAGCATCTTCAGCGGGATCATCAGCAGGATGGTGTCCAGGTCGTCGAAAATGGCCAGGATGCGGGCCTTGCGGAAGACCCAGGTGGTGGCCAGGCCCGCCGCCGCCAGCATGGAAAACAGCACGCCGGCGCTGGTGGGCGAGGCGAATCGCCCGGCCAGCAGCGTCTCCTTCCACAGGTCCACATGGCCCCACAGCGGCTGGGGCGACATGACAAACACGAAGTAGGCCGTGACGAACACCCAGGGGAACGCGGCGGCCGTGAAAGCCACGGCGTAGTCCCAGGCGTATTGCCCCGGGCGCGACTTGTCGATCTCGAACTCATAGCCCACGTGGACCATGATGAACGAGAGGCAGAACATCGTCCCCAGCCGCACCCACAGCGCGATGGGCCCCTGATCGACGACCTGCCCGAGAACCAGGCCGCCGACCAACAGCAACGAATAGAGAAGTACCTTTTTCATGTGCTCCCTGCAGACTCAAAGGGGCCGCGCTTGGCAATCCAGGCCCGCCCGGCCAGCACCGCCAAGGTAACCGCCGTCAGCGGCGTCACCCACATCACCATGGCCGTGCGGTACGCCGGCATCGACTCGTGTTTCACCGCATCCATCGCCAGGTACACCGTGTACGCGCCGTAGTAGGCCAGAAACAGCGCCCCTTCCCACCGGGCGACGCGGTTGCCCGTGTAGAAGATCGGCAGGCACGCCACGGCCACCGCGACCATGAACGGCAAGTCCAGTGTCAGCAGCGCCTCGCCGACGTTCACGGGAGAAATCAGGCCCGCAACTCCCAGGATCGCCAGGATGTTGTAGATGTTCGATCCCACGACGTTGCCGACAGCGATGTCGCGCTGGCCCCGCACCGCCGCGACCACCGACGTGGCCAGTTCCGGCAGGCTCGTGCCGGCTGCCACGATCGTCAGACCGATCAGCAGCTCGCCCACGCCCAGCGCCCGCGCCATGCTCACGGCGCCGTCCACCAGCAGCCTGGTGCCGCCCATCAGCACGCCCAGGCCGGCCAGCAGCATCAGGATGTTCAGCGTGATCGCCCCGGCGCAGGGACGCTTTTTCAGGGCGTCGGTGTACTCCTGGCCAATGGCCTGCGTTTCGCGACGGCTCAGGCGGATCGACAGCACCGTGTACGCCAGCACGCCGGCCACCAAAATCGCCGAATCGATGCGCCCGATGCGCCCATCCAACGCCATCAGCAGGCACAGCACCGAGACGCCGATCATGATCGGCACCTCGCGGCGCACCAGCTGCGACGCCACCGTCAGCGGCACGACCGTGGCCGACAGTCCCAGGATCAGCAGCACGTTGAAGATGTTGCTGCCCACCACGTTGCCGATGGCCAGGTCGGACTGCCCCCTCCATGCCGACAGGGCGGTAACAGCCATCTCCGGCATGCTGGTGCCGTAGGCCACCACCGTCAGGCCGATCACCAGCGGCGATATGCCCGCCGCCAGCGCCAGCGCCGCCGCGCCGCGCACCAGCAGCTCGGCACCGCCCACCAGCAGCACCAGGCCCGCCACAAACAGCCCCGTCGCCAGCAGGTCCATCGGTCGTTACCTGAACACATCCTGCCAGAAGGCCTGGCGGCCGGGATGCTCGCGATCGCGCCGGCGCTCCTGCTCGGACTCATACGCCGCATAAATCTCGATGAGGCGGTCCAGCTCGCCCCGGTCCAGCCACACGCCGCGGCAGGAGGGGCAGATGTCGATCTCCACGCCTCGCCGCTCGTGGGCCTTCAGTTCAGCCTTGCCACAGCTTGGACATTTCATGGCAACTCCCTTGTCTGCGGCGCACCTGTGCGGGCGCCTGGCCTTTGGTTCGCACCCGGTCCACGCCGGGCGGCGCGGTCGTCAAGCCTGCACATTCCCCGCCCCCGATGCCGATGCACCCCGCTGCATGAACGACAGCACGGCCTGCGCCTCGGCGATATCGTCCAGGCTCACCAGTCCCAGGTAGCCCCGCGAATCGTAAACCGCCGCGACACGGCAGTCGGCTTCCCCCAGCATCCGTCGCACCTCGTCCAGCGATGCCCCGGCATCCACCCGCGGGCAGTCCGGACGCATGATCCGCACCACGGGAATGTCCTGCCCGCCGGCCGACGCCAGCGCTTCCAGCACCCGCTCCCGCAACACCACCCCCAGCAGGTCGCGCCCGCGCATCACCGCGAAATCCGGCTGGTAACTGGTCAACAGGTAATCGGCCGCCCGGCTCACCGTGTCGCGTTCATCCAGCCACAGCGCGTGCTTGTTGTAGGCGTCGCCCACCCGCCAGGTGGAAAGCACCGTGCGGGCCTGTTCCTCCACCCGCGTCGAGGCCGCCCCCAGGAACACCACCACCGCGATCAGCAGCAGCACGGGCTTCAACGGCGGCATCAGCGCGAAGATCGCCATGGCCGCCGCGATCACCTGGCCGGTGCGCGTGGCGATGGCCGTCGCCCGCGACCAGGGCAGGAACAGGCCCAGCAGTCCGCGAAAGATGCGCCCGCCGTCCAGCGGGAACGCCGGAATCATGTTGAACACCACCAGCGCGATGTTCATGAACAGCAACCAGACCATCGCCGTGGCGAGGCTCGGACCCGCCCGAAGCGCCGCCAAGGCCGCGTCCCGCCCCATGCCCGAGGTGTCCAGCACCGCGCCCAGCGCAATCGACAGCACCAACGCGATCACGACGTTGACGGCCGGGCCGGCCGCGGCGATGGCCAGTTCCTGCCCGGCGCGGTCCGGGTTTCGCCCCAGCAGCGCCACGCCGCCGATCGGCAACAGCACGATCTCGCGTACGGAGATGCCGTAGGCCTTGGCGACCAGCGCATGGCCAAACTCGTGCAGCGTCACGCACGTGAACAGCAGGAGCATCATCCCCGCGCCAAAGAGCATCCCCGCCGGCCCGTGGGCACTCCATTGCGACGCGCCCAGGAAAAGGATCAGCACGAAGGTCACATGGACCCTCAGGTCGATGCCGAACGGCCTTCCCAGGCTCAAGGACCATCGCATGGCTGTGTTCCTTTCCCTTTGCGGCCCGACGCGCCGCACTCGCCCGGCGGCGAGTGCCGCAATAGTATGACCATTCGCGTACGCGGACAAACGCTTTTCGATGGAAAACGATCCAGCCGCAAACCGTGTGTTTCTCACCGGCGCCACCGGCTACATCGGCGGACGTCTCGGGCCGCGCCTTCTGGCGGAGGGCTGGCACCTGCGCTGCCTGGCGCGTTCGGCCCGCAAGCTCCAGTCTCGGCCGTGGGCGGCCGACCCGCGCGTGCAGGTCGTCGAGGCCGACCTGGCCGACACCTCGGCGCTGGCCGACGCCCTGCGCGGCTGCGATGCCGCGTACTACCTGGTCCACTCGATGGAGGTGGCCGGAAGTGACTACATCCGCCGCGACCGCGAACTGGCGAGGGCCTTTGCCCGCGCCGCTGCCCAGGCGAACGTGAGGCGCATCATCTATCTTGGCGGCCTGGGCGAGATGGGCGACGGCCTCAGCCAGCACCTGTCCAGCCGCCGCGAGGTCGAGCATTGCCTGGCCGACGGGCCGGTCCCCCTGACCGTCCTGCGGGCGGCGATGGTGATCGGATCCGGGTCGGCATCCTTTGAAATCCTGCGCTATCTCTGCGAGCGGCTGCCGGTCATGGTCACCCCGCGATGGGTCTCAACAGAATGTCAACCCATCGCCATCGCCGATGTGCTGCGCTACCTGGTGCAATGCCTGCGGACGCCGGCAACGACCGGCCAGACGCTGGACATCGGCGGTCCCCAAGTGCTGACGTACCGGCAGATGATCCAGCTCATGGCCGCGGCGCTGGGGCTGCGACGGCGGCTGATCGTGCCCGTGCCGCTGCTGACGCCGCGGCTCAGCTCCTTGTGGATTCACCTGGTCACGCCGGTGAGCTATCGCGTGGCCCGGCCGCTGGCCGAGGGCCTCAAGAACCGCGTGGTCTGCCGCGATGACCGGGCGCAGCGGCTGATGCCCGGGCCGCTGATGACCGTGAGGGAGGCGGTGGCGGCGGCCCTGGCCGACCCGCAACTCGGCCCGCTGGAAAGCGCCTGGGGCGATGCCGGCGTGCTTCCCGGCGACCCGGACTGGGCCGGGGGCAAGGTGTTTGTCGATCGCCGCAGCACGCCCGTGGCCGCCACGCCCCAGGCGGTGTTTGACGCGGTGTGCCGCCTGGGCGGCCAGCACGGCTATCACCGCGGCGACTGGCTGTGGCACATCCGCGGCCTGATCGACCGCCTGGCCGGCGGTCCCGGATTGCGGCGCATCGCCCGCGACCCGGGGCATCCGCGCTTTGGCGACCCGCTGGACTTCTGGCGCGTGGTCGGCATCGACCCGCCGCGCACGCTCTCGCTTCGGGCGGAGATGAGACTGCCCGGGGTGGCGCTGCTGGAGTTTGAGGTGAGCCCCGCGCCCGACGGCACGGCCATCCTCACCCAGACGGCCCGCTTCAAGCCGCGCGGCCTGGCCGGCCTGGCCTACTGGTACGCCGTCCTGCCCCTGCACGGCTACGTCTTTTCCGGCATGCTCCAGGGCATCCGCCGCGAGGCCGAAAAGCCGTAGGGCCGGTTTCACCCTGATCTTTCCCCACATCTCAGGGAACGCCAACATCTCCTCATTCACCTCTCCCCTCGGGAGAGGTCGCGGCCGCCGCGGCCGCGGGTGAGGGCGCGTCATTGACCAGATGGCGTTCAACTGCGGAGGCGGCCCCCGCGCAGGCGTCGACCGGCAAAGCCCGAGCACACTTGGGTGCTGGCCGCCCTCACCCCAACCCTCTCCCGGAGGGAGAGGGTGAAGAAGCGCGCGGTGCGCCCTCCGGATGTGGGGAAAGATCAGGGTTTCACCGGCCGCGGTGTTTGGGTCCGCACGGCCGGCACAGCCGGCCCTACGCCGCTGGCGGGCGTCGCGAATATCGCCAAGATGCCGGCCATGGGCGTGCAGCCCGGAGAACCATCTGCCTATTGCCGGGGGTGCGGATACTCGCTGGTTGGGCTGGGCGAGAAGCACCGCTGCCCGGAGTGCGGCCGAGCGTTTGACCTGGCCGACTCGCGGACCTTCCGCCAGCGCCCGCGCCGGCGAATCTGGCGCATCGCCCGCTGGGTGGCCTATCCGCTGCTGCTGGCGACGCTCGTGCTGGCGGGATGGATCGGCTGGCTATCGTGGGAGTGGCGGTGTGAACAGCATGCCATTGCTGCCGCCGGCGTGCGTGTGGTCGGGCGCGACCGCTTCGTCCCCGCGTGGCTTGTGCAGAGCCTTGGCCCGCAAGCCTATATCACTGACCGCGCGACGGATGTGAAGCCCATTGACGCGGAAGCGTTCTGCGCCGCCCGAACCGCGCATTTGAAACGCCTTCGGCACCTGAGAAGACTGGACCTCTCCGAGATGTCAATCACTGACCTGTCTCCAGTGGCGAACATCACGGGCCTGGAAGATCTGGTCCTGTGCGATACGCCGGTCGCCGATGTCTCGCCCCTGGCGGACGTCAGGGGACTGCGAGGGATCTTTATGAACCGCACGCCGGTCAGCGACATCTCGCCCCTGAAGCATCTCTCGGGGCTGCAGATCCTGGACCTTCGCGACACGAAAGTCGCGGACCTCTCACCTCTTGCAGGGCTCACGGAGTTGCGGTGCCTCATACTTCTCAGGGCGCCAGTGGACGATCGGTGCCTGCCGGTACTCAAAGGCCTGACGAAGCTCGAGCAGGTCCACCTGCAGGCCACCCGTGTCACGCCCGACGGGGCGGCGGAGTTGAGGGCGGCCCTGCCACGCTGCATCATCTTCGGGCCGTGAGACCCGCAGGGCCGGTTTGCCCGGCCGCGGTGTGTGGGTCCGCGCGGCCGGCACAGCCGGCCCTACGCCGGTGGCGGCTGCCGGGAATATCGCCAAGATGCCGGGTATGGCCGACGAGGCGCGGGCAATCCGTACGCACGATTGGTGCTCGTCGCTGCCCCTGCGCCTCCTGGTGTACGCAGTGGTCCTGGCAGCCGCGGCGGCGGCGCTGGACGGCGGCGTGCGCCTGCGACGCTGGGCGTGGGATGCCACCACCGACGTGCACTTCGCCCTGTCGCTGCACAACGCCATCCAGTGGGGACGCTATGCCAACCAGGTCGGCCGGGTCGAAGTCTATGACAAACTCGTCGAAACCCACGGCGAAACGGGCGATTTCAAGGGCCCGGCGCCGTTCGCGCTGGACTATCCGCCGCTGCGCCTGCTGATCGTGCAGCGCTGGGCGGCCTGGGCCGATGCGCGCTTCAGCACGCCCGGCGGGCCGCCCGTGCGCTGGCAGAACACCTGGGAGTTTAATCGCCCGATGCTGCGCCTGAACATGGCCTGCGAGATGGCGGCCGCCGCGGCGATGTTCCTGCTGGTGCGACACTGGGTTCGCCGCTGCGCCATCGCCCCGCCGCCGAAATGGGCGTTTGTTCACTGGCTGCAACAGCGCTGGCGGCGCTGGCGCGGGCATCAGCCCGGCGGCACGCCGTCGCCCGAGGACACCGCCCCGCCCGACAGCCGCCCGCCGTGGCACTGCGGGCTTGGGGCGGGACTGCTGGCGGCGGGTCTGCTGTGGTTCAACCCCGCCGTCATCTGGAATGCCCACTGCTTCCCCCAGTGGGATGTGTGGCTGCTGCCGTCGTTCCTGCTGGCCGTGTATCTGTGCCTGCGCAACTGGTGGCTGCCGGCCGGCGTGCTGGTCGGCATCGCCGCCATGGCCAAGGGGCAGATCCTGCTGGTAACCCCGGTAATCCTCCTCTGGCCGCTGATCACGATGCACTTCTCGGCCGTCCTGCGGATGGGCATCGGCCTGTTGCTGGGGATGACGCTGATCGCCTCGCCCTGGCTGGTGCGGACCGACGCCGCGTGGTGGTTCCTGGCCGGCACGCTTGTGGCGGCGGCACTGACGGCGCTGCTGCTGCTGCCCCTGCGGGCGATGCCCGCGTGGCTCTCGGCCGTGGCCGGCGGCGCCCTGCTGCTGTGCGTGCCTCTGCTGGGTGGCAGCATGGCCTGGTACACGGTGGGCCTGGAGTATGGCACGCGCCACTGGAAGGTGCTGGCGTGGTGTCGGGCGGCCAACCTCGGCGCGATCCTCCAGCAGCGCTACCAGTGGAAATGGGCCGACACGCTGGACCTGGCCGACTATCTCCCGCTGCTGAGCACGCCCTGGGTGGTGGAGATCCGCTCGCTGATGATCGGCGGGTATGTCGCGACGCTCGTGCTGTGCGCCATCGCCCTGGCCTGGCACGCCCGCTGGCACCACCGCTCCTTCCTGTTTGCGCTGACGGCGCCGTGGGTGCTGATGTTCGCACTGCTTCCGCAGATGATCGACCGCTACCTGGTGTGGGCCGTGGCCACGTCGGCCGCCGTCGCCGCCATCAGCATGCGCGGCCTGCTGCTGCACGCGGCGTTGACGGTCCTGGCGTGGATGATGATGTCGCTGTGGATGTTTCAGCACGCGCGGCAGGCGGCGATGTCGCAGGCGTGGCTGAAGTTGGTGGCCGGGGCCTACCCGGACATCGGCTGGGCGGTGATCACGCTGGCCGCCGTGAGCCTGTACCTGGCGATCGCGCCGGACCGACGACGCTGGCAGCCGTTGCCGTGACCGTGCGGCCGCCGTAGGCTTTGGTGCGTCGCCCCCGTGGCGGAACGGCAGACGCTGGGGACTTAAAATCCCCTGCCCGAAAGGGCGTGCGGGTTCGACTCCCGCCGGGGGCAGTGGAGAATCGCGGATCTGGGATCTGGAATCTCAAATCTGAAATCTCAGATCTCAAATCTCGGTTTTGAGATCTCAGATGTGAGATCTCGGATTTTAAGTTCGCCGCCTCGGCTCTCATCCAAGCGAAGGGCATGGATCATGGACTTGCCAAAACTCATCAAAGCCGCCGCGAAGCTGTGCACGCCCTACCGTGTCTCCGATGGCCGGCGGTTTCGCCTGGCCGACCACGACCCGGCCGACACGGGCAAACTGGAGCAGGAAGACAAAGCCCGCGCCAACCAGCTTCTGGCCGAGGGCGTGGCAGCGATGGCCAGCCTGCAGGAGATGCTCTACGCCCAGGACCGCTGGGCGGTGCTGCTGATCTTTCAGGCGATGGACGCGGCCGGCAAGGACAGCGCCATCAAGCACGTGATGTCGGGCATCAACCCGCAGGGCTGCCAGGTGCATTCGTTCAAGGCCCCCAGCGGCGAGGAGCTGGACCACGATTTCCTGTGGCGCTGCGTGACGCGCCTGCCCGAGCGCGGCCGCATCGGGGTGTTCAACCGCAGTTACTACGAGGAGACGCTGATCGTCCGCGTTCACCCGCAGTTCCTCCAGAAGCAGAAGCTCCCGCCGGAGCTGGTCACCGGCGACATCTGGAACCATCGTTACGAGGACATCAACGCCCTGGAACGATACCTGTGGCGCAACGGAACGGTGATCCGCAAGTTCTTCCTGAACGTGTCGAAGGATGAGCAGAAGAAGCGGTTTCTCCAGCGCCTGGACGACCCCGAAAAGCACTGGAAGTTCTGCGAGGGCGACGTCGAGGAGCGACGCCACTGGGACAAGTACATGCAGGCGTACGAGGACACCATCCGCCACACCGCCACGCCCCACGCGCCGTGGTACGTGGTGCCGGCCGACCACAAATGGTTCACTCGCCTGGTGGTGGCGGCCGCGGTGATCGACGCGATGGCCTCGCTCAAGCCCGCCTATCCGAAGATCAGCCCCCAGCGCAGGAAGGAACTGGCCGAGGCGCGTCGGCGCCTGCTGGCAGGGGATTGAGCGGCCGATGGCTGGTGCAAGAGCGTCACGTCCACCCGCCGCGCGCAAGAGAAAACGCGGACCGGATGGCTCCGGTCCGCGTGTGCGTTGTCGTGTGCCGATCTGTCGTTACAGCAGCAGCTGGAACTGGGCCCGCAGGACGATCTGGTCCTCGCCGGTTTCCACGTAGTTCAGGCCCTTGAGCCCGCCGCCTTCGTCCGGCGCGCCGTTGGGCAGGTAGTTCAGGTCCACCGTGATCTTGGCGCGGTGGCCGGCCGAGCCGTTGTTGCCCAGATAGTAGTTCACGCCCACCGACAGCTCGTGGAAGGTGTCTTCGCTGTTGGCGCCGATGGCAATTTCCTCGTCAAACTTCACCATGCTGTAGCGGCCGAAGACCTCCCAGGCCGGGTTGAGCATGTAGCCGACCTGGCCGACAAAGCCCCAGTCGGTGACGGTGTCCTGCCCCGGCGTGTTCGGATCGACGTTGCTCACCAGCAGTGCGCCATAGGCGCCCAGCCCGCCGCTGTTCTCGTACTGCGCATCCACCGTCAGCAGCAGCCCGTCCGTATCGGGGGCCTGGCCGTAGAACACGCCCGCTCCAACCACCAGCAGATCCTCGGTCGTGCCCTTGGCGGTGAAGTCCCGGTAGGCCTTCCAGTCACCCATGAGCTTGTAATCGACGCGGCCGCTGACGCCCCAGTACGAGTCCTCGTCCTGGTAGGTGGTGTTGTCGGAGTTGGCGCCGTCGTTGATCGTGCCGGTGATCATCATCGGGTCGGCCTTATCGCCGTAGATCACCGCAACGCCCTGGAGATAGTCGGTCACGCCGCCGCCGATCATCTCATTGGCCAGCGAACGCTCAACGGCCAACTGGGCCGAAGAGCTGGTAAGCTCCTCGTGGAAAGTCGGGTCCTTAAACTGGCCGACCTGCACCGCCCAGCGATCGGCCATCTTGTACTTCACCCAGGCATCCTCCAGGGTGATCTCGCCGCCGTCGCTGTCGGCCTCCCACTGGAACTTGTAGGTCAGGTCCGGTGTGATCGCGTTGCCAGCGAAGTTGAACTTCAGCCGGCGAACCTCGAAGCCCGTGTCCGTCGAGCTGCTGTCGCCACGCTTGGCGTCGTCGGCCGAGTTGGCCACGCCGCGGAACTGGAACTGCAGACCCGGTTGCAACGAATAGGCCCCGTCGGCCGAGCGAATGAAGAACTTGCCGTCTTCGTGGCCGGCCGTGATGCCGCCGGTCTCGGCGAACATCGCGCTGCGCCGCTCGGCGTCGCGAAGGATCGAGTCGATCGTCGCCGCCACGTCGGCGTTGCTGGCCTTCTGCTGCGTTTCCAGGGCCTGTACCTTGGCCTGGAGCGCCTGAAGCTGCTCCATCAACTGCTGCTGTGTCGGCTCCGCCGCTACAGCGACGGTCGAACCCGCTCCGATCGCCAGCAGGGCTGGTACGGTCCAACGATTGGCTTCCCGCATGAGGTGTCTCCTTCCGTGTTCCGAGGCAACAGCGCCTCTTTCCCACACGGCATCGGCCAGCGGGAATCGAAAACTTGAGGCAAAGGCGAAAAGTCCGATAGCGGCGGCACATCCTTCGAGCCGATTCCACAGCAGTCCCCCTCGTCAAATTGACGTCCCGACAGGCTTGGAACCTGCCGCAAAATGGCCTGGCGGATGTGGAAAGGGACCTGGGCTCGGTCGTCGTTTTGGCCGGCGCCGCCTCGTTGGGCCGCCGCGCTCACCGTCCCGGCGCCGTCAGCGCGCCTCGGCCACCGGCTGCGTCGCCAGGTGTTGCAGCACCGGCGGCTGCGTCGCCAGGGCCCCGGCCAGTGCCTCGTTCAGCACGGCCTGCGTGGCGATGGGGACCGCGCCCAGCAGCAGCGTGCCGGCCACGGAAGCCGCAACGGCCGCCTTGATCGGCCAGGGCAGCGCCTGGGGCAAGACGGGCTGCTGCTCCCTCGGCTGGCCGTCGGCCTCCAGGAACAGGCTCGCGACGATCTTCAGGTAGTAGCCGGCCGACACCGCCGCGTTCAACACCGTGATCACCGCCAGCCAGACCATGGCCGGCTGCCCGGAAAAAAGCGCGGGCTTGATCAGCAGGATCTTCCCCAAAAACCCGGCCGTCAGCGGCAGGCCCAGCAGGCCAAAACAGCTCACCGCCATCGCCAGCCCCAGCGCCGGGCGGTGTCGGCCGACGCCGGCGATGTCGTCGAACTCCTCGGCCGTGCCCGAGCCGCCGCGCGACGGCAGGAGCATCAGCACGCCAAACGCCCCCACGTTCATCACCCCGTAGGCCGCCAGGTAGAACAGCACCCCCTGGATCGCCGCCGGCGCATTGACGCCCAGCGCCGCCAGGCCCACCAGCATGTACCCGCTGTGAGCGATCGAGCTGTACGCCAGCACCCGCTTGATGTTGCGCTGCAGCAGGGCAAGGCAGTTGCCCACGCTCATGGTCAATGCGGCCATGACCCACAGCAGCGCCAGCACCTGCTGCGACATCACCCAGGCTGTTCCCGCGGGTGCGGCCACGGCCGACAGAACCTTGATAATCGCCACGAAACCGGCGGCCTTGGGCACGAACGCCAAAAACGCCGTCACCGGTGTGGCCGCCCCCTCGTACACGTCGCCGGCATAGAAATGCAGCGGCACCGCGGCGATCTTGAACGCCAGCCCCGCCAGCAGCATCACTACCGCCAGCAGGTGCCAGGCGCCAAACCCGCCGGAGGTGTACATCACCACCGCGACCTGCGACAGGCGGATCGTGCCGGTGGCGCCGTAGAGATAGCTGAAGCCGAACAGCATCAGCGCCGCCGACAGGGCGCCCAGGAAGAAATACTTGACACCCGCCTCCTGGGCGACGATCGCCCGGCGCGAGATCGAGACCATCACGTACGTCGGGATCGACACCAGCTCCAGCCCCAAAAACAGCAGCACCATGTCGTCGGCGCCGGCCACCAGCATCACGCCGCAGAGGCTCAGCAGCGCCAGGGCAAAGAACTCGCCGCAGTCGCTGCCGTAGTCGAGCGAATCGTTGCCGGTGGCGGTGGGGTTGGTCGGCCACGCCAGCAGCAGCAGCACGATGCCCAGCAGAGCCGTCAGCAGCTTGACATACTCGCTGAAGGCGCTGAGGGTGACGGGCAGGCCCGCCGTCAACCCGCCCGCCGTCCGCCACGCCAGCACCAGGACCACCAGCGCCAGCGTCGCCACGGCCGCCAGCGGCGCCGCCCGCCGCGCCGATGCCCGGTTCACCGTGCCCAGCAGCAGAAGCAAGCACGCCACGGCAGCAAGGATGATCTCGGGAAGCAGGACGTTGACCAGCTGCATGTCAGCGCTCCTCCCCCTGGACCGGCCGCGGGTCGCCGCAGGCAACCCCGCAACCCGCAACTGGCAACTGGCAACTGTCCGCCCTGGCGGATGCCGACCCCAGGATCTGCCTCACCGGCCCGCGGATGCTTTCGAGCACCGGCCGCGGGTACACCCCCAGCAGCACCACCGCCAGCGCCAGCGGCACAAGAATGGAAATCTCCCGGCCGTTCAGGTCGCCGGGTCCCTCGTGCGGCACCTTCAGCGGGCCGAAAATCACGCGGGCGACCATGTGCAGCATGTAAACCGCGCCCAGGATCACGCCCAGCGCGGCCGCCACGCCGAAGCCGATCACGCCCAGGTGCCGGCTGGTGAACGCCCCCAGCACCGTGAGAAACTCGCTGACAAAGCCGTTGAGCCCCGGCAGGCCGATGCTCGACAGGGCAAACAGCACGAAGAAGAACCCCAGCACCGGCATCCGCCGCGCCAGGCCGCTCAGCTCGTTAATGTCGCGCGTGTGCTGCCGCTCGTAGATCATCCCCACCACCAGAAACAGCGCCCCGGTGCTCAGGCCGTGGTTGATCATGTACAGCACCGAGCCCTGCAGCCCGATCTCGTTGAGCGCGGCCAGCCCCAGCACGCAGAACCCCAGGTGCGAGACGGAGGAATACGCCACCAGCTTCTTGATGTCCTGCTGCACCCAGGCGCACAGGGCGCCGTAGATCACCCCGATGACGCACACCACGCCGATCCACCCCAGCAGCGCCGGAAACGCCACGCCGCGCGCGTCGATCAGGCCGATGGGCACGGCCAGCCGCAGCAGCCCGTACGTGCCCAGCTTCAGCAGCACGCCGGCCAGGATCACCGACCCGGCCGTCGGGGCCTCGGTGTGCGCCAGCGGCAGCCACGTGTGCACCGGGAACAGCGGCACCTTGATCGAGAACCCCGCCAGCAGGCCCAGCACGATCCACCAGCGCTCGGCGGCGGTCAGTCCGGTCTGCGCAAACGCCACGGCGCGGCCCAGGTCAAACGACCCGGCCCGCAGGCCCAGGTACACCACCGCCGCCAGCGTCAGCACCGACCCGGCGAATGTGAACAGGAAGAACTTTCCCGCCGCATAGCGGCGCTGCGGCCCGCCCCACACGCCGATGATGAAGAACATCGGCACCAGCGTCAGCTCGAAGAACACGTAGAAGAGCACCAGGTCGCGCGCCACGAACACGCCCAGCATCGCAAACAGCAGCAGCAGCATCCAGCCGTAATATTCCTTCTCGCGGCTGTCGATGGATGAGAAACTGGAAGCGATGGCCAGCGGCTGCAGAAAGGCCGTCAGAGCCACAAGAAGCAGGCTGATGGAATCGATGCCCACCGACAGCGAGATCGCCGTGTGCTCGAGGGTCAACTGCCAACCGCGACCCGCGGCCATCTGCACGGCCGCGCTGGAGTAGTCAAAGCGCAGGGCGATGATGCAGGTCACCGCAAGCGTCAGCAGGCTCACGGCCAGTGCCCACAAGCGCGCCGCCCGCCCCGACGGCAGCAGCGTCGTCACGGCGGCGCCGATCAGCGGAACCACGAGCAGCAGGACCAGCAGATTCATCTTTCTTCGCAGGGCCGCTCCCACCGGCACTCTTTGCGTCTTCCGGCCGGCACAGCCGGCCCTACAGGAACACCAGCAGCAGAATGACCACAACTCCAAACAGCATCGTCAGGGCATACCCCTGCAGCGAGCCGCGCTGCACGGTAATCTTCATCACCAGCGCCGCCACCTGCGGCACATACGCCACCGTCCACAGCAGGCCGTCGATCACGAGGCGGTCGATGCCGAAAAACACCCGGCCGACCCTCCGCAGCGGCTCGACGATGCCGGCCTGGTAAATCTCATCGACCCAGTATTTGCCGTCCAGCACCCGCGTCACCCCCGGCAGGCGGGCGGCCAGTTGCTCGGCCCGGGCCCGCTCCTGCAGGTGCAGCCAGTACGCCAGCAGGATCCCCAGCACCGCTACCAGCCCGCTGATGGCCATCGCCTGCACGTGGATGCGGTGCTCGCCCGGCTGGCCCCAGAACACCGGCTCGATCTCCGTCCCGGCGGCGGCCGTCATGTGGAAAGCCACCTGCAGCGAAGGGCTGTGGCCCAGAAACTCACCCAGCCACCCGCCGGGGAAGTTCAGGAACCCCGCGACGATCGCCCCGATCGCCAGCACCGCCAGCGGCAGGATCATCACCGCCGGCTCATGGTTGTGGTGCGAGTGCTCGTCGTGACCGTGCCCGTGACCATGCCCCTCGGCCGGCGGCGGCGTCACCAGCGGACCTTCGAACACGCGGAAATAAACCCGGAACGTGTAGTACGCCGTCAGCAGCGCCGTGCCCAGCAGCACCAGCCCGATCAGCCAGTGCCGATCCATGGCCGCCACGACGATCTCGTCTTTGGAGTAGAACCCGGCCGTGATCAGCGGGAAGCCCGCCAACGCCGCGCAGCCGGCCAGCATCAGCCACCGCGTCCTGGGCAGCACCGCCTTCAGCCCGCTCATCTTGCGCAGGTCCAGCTCGCCGGCCATCGCGTGCATCACCACGCCGCTGGAGAGGAACAGCAGCGCCTTGAAGAACGCGTGCGTGACCAGGTGGAACACGCCCGCGACGGGGGCAAGCACGCCCACGCCCACGAACATGAACCCCAGCTGGCTGATGGTCGAATAAGCGAAGACTTTCTTCAGATCGAACTGCCGCAGGGCGATGGTTGCGGCGAAGATCGCCGTGAACGCCCCCACCGCCGCCACGGTGAGCATCGCCGCCTCGTTGACCACGAACAGCGCGCTGCAGCGGGCGATCATGTACACGCCGGCCGTCACCATCGTCGCGGCGTGGATCAGGGCGCTGACCGGCGTGGGGCCTTCCATGGCATCGGGCAGCCACACGTACAGCGGGAACTGCGCGCTCTTGCCGAACGCGCCCAGCATCAGCAGGAACGGAATCCACATCACCGCGTGCTGCTGCCAGGCCGGCAACTCGCCATACCGCGACACCTTCTCCAGTACGCCGGTCATGGTCCCCGCGCCGTCGCCGAAATAGCTGACGGTTCCGAACACCAGGAACACCAGCATGATCCCCAGGGCAAAGCCAAAATCGCCGACGCGGTTGACCAGGAACGCCTTCTTGGCCGCCTCGCGGGCCGAGGGCCGCTCGTAGTAGTGCCCGATCAGCAGGTACGAGCACAGCCCCACGCCCTCCCAGCCCAGGTACAGCATCACCAGGTTCTCGCCCATCACCAGCACGCTCATCATGAAGATGAACAGACCCAGGTAGGCGAAGAACCGGAAATAGCCGCTGTCCCCGGCCATGTAGCCGCGGGCATAGATGACGATCAGCAGGCCAATGCCCGTGACCACGCACAGCATCACGACCGTCAGCGGGTCGATCCACGCGCCGGCCGACGCGCGAAACTCGCCGGCCGAAATCCATGTGAACCATGGGTCGGTATGGCCGATGGCCTTGCGCGCCCCCGGGTCAACCACCATGCCCGGCCGCTGGACCTGGCCCTCTTCCGCGAGGCGAAGATGCTCGGCCTGCCGTACCTGCCCCGCCATCCCCAGCAGCAGGATGAAGCTGAGGACCGCGCTGGCCCCCACCGTCAGCCAGATCGGCCAGTGCGAGCGGTCCTTCAGCCACCGCGCGCCGAAAAACCCGCTGATGGCCGCGCCAATCAGCGGCAGCAGCGGGATCAGCCAGGAGTTGTTGAGAACGAAAGACATCAGTTGCGAGTTGCGAGTTGCGGGTTGCGAGCGGGAAGTCTCTTTTCACCACGGAGGCACGGAGGCACGGAGGCGGGAAGATTATCCACGAATGCACACGAATCGACACGAATCAGACTGGTGGCACGGGCATCTTGCCCGTGTCTGCCTTTGTGTTCATTCGTGTTCATTCGTGGACCCATCTTCTTCATCCCCGAAGATCCCGCCATTCATCCGCATTCAGCGTGTTGCGCCGTCTGAACAGCAGCACCACCAAACCCAGCGCCAGCGACGCCTCGGCCGCCGCCACCACCAGCACGAATATCGTGAACGCCTGCCCGGCCAGGTTGCCGTGATACGCCCCAAAAGCGATCAGGTTCACCAGCACGCCCTGGAACATCAGCTCGGTGCACAAAAACAGCACGATCAGGTTGCGGCGCGTAACAAAGCCCACCAGGCCGATCGCGAAGAGGATCGCCCCGACGGCCAGGTAATGTTGCAGCGCCACCACGCCCATCGTCACGTCTCCGGATACTGCTTCTGCCGCGGGTTGTCCGTGCCAAAGACCGGGATGTTGTGCGGGTTGTCATCGCCCAGCGCCGCCGGCTGGCCCGATACATCCGGCGCCGCCTCGCTCAGGTACCGCCGGGCCACGATCACCGCCCCCACCATCGCCACCGTCAGCAGCACGCCGGCCAGCTGCAGGCTCACCAGGTGGTCCTTGATCAGGTACAGCCCCAGGTCCCGGACGCTGTCCCCGGCCCGGACCGCCGCCGGCGCTGGCAACGCCCCCGCCTTGTCGAAGATCACAAACAGCATCACGCCCATCACCGCGAACCCCACCGCGCAGGCCCACACCGGCTCGCGGGCGTACAGGTCATATTCGGCCCCCTCCGCTCCGCCGCCGCCGGCGTTGGCCGCCAGCATGATCACGAACACGTACGTCACCAGGATCGCCCCGGCGTAGATCAGCACCAGCGCCGCGGCCATGAAATCGGCGTGCAGCAGCACGAACAGCCCGGCGCTGGCCAGCACCGTCAGCACGAAATAGAGGGCCGAATAGACCGGCCGCGTGTGGCTGATCACCCGCAGCGCCGCCGCCACGGCGATGGCCGAAAAGACCCAGAAATACCCGTCGCCGGCCGACCGCGGCACGGCGCTGCGGGCGACCAGCGCCGCCAGCACCAGCCCCGCGGCCAGCGCCACCGCCCCGCCGATCTTGCGGAAGGCGCCTTCGCGGCGGCCGGGCAGCAGCATCACCGTCCCCACGCCCGCGACAATGCACAGGACGAGAATGGCCGCCGGCGCGATCAATGCCTGGCCGAGAAGTTGCGCAGCGTGCGGGCCGACCATCAGGAGCGGACGAGTCTATGAGTGCCGGCGGGGCTTTGCAAGGAATCCGACGTCCGTATCATGCCGGAGGTGCCCGCCAATGCATCGTTTCCTGGTATGCGGCTTGGCCAGGTTGCGGAACATGACCGCATGGTTTTGTTCGTGGGCTCCCTGGCGATGCTGATGGTCTGCCGCGCCCTGGCGACGGTATGGCTGCCCCTGACGCCCGAAGAGGCGTATTACTGGACCTACGCCCAGCACCCCAGCCTCAGCTACTACGACCACCCGCCGATGGTCGCCTGGGTGATCGGCGCCGGCACGGCCGTCCTGGGCAACACCGAGGCGGGCGTGCGACTGGTCGGCTGGCTGATGATGCTCGGGACCAGCATCCTGCTCTACCGCTTCGGGCGCATGTGGTTCAGCAAGCCCGCCGCGCTGCTGGCGGCCGCCGCCGTGCAGATCCTGCCGCTTTACTGCGGCGCGGGCCTCATCGCCACCATGGACGCGCCCCTGCTGTTCTTCTGGGCGCTGGGCATGGTCGGGGTGTCGCACGCCTTGCAGCGCGGCCGGGCGTGGGGATGGTACCTGGCCGGGCTGGCCCTGGGTGGAATGCTCCTCAGCAAGTACACCGGCGCCGCGTTCTTCGCGGGCGTCGGGCTGGCAGTCATCGTGCATCGCCCCTGGCGGCGGCAACTGCTGTCGATCCACGCCTGGCTGGCGCTGCTGTTGGCGGCCGCCTGCTTCAGTCCCGTGCTGATCTGGAACGCGCAGCACGACTGGGCCAGCTTCCGCTTCCAGTTCCTCTCGCGCTTCGAGCAGACCCCCGACCGGGCAACCAACGTGCCCATGTTCGTCGCGTTCCAACTGCTGGCGCTGACCCCGGTGGTGCTGTGGGATGCGACTGCGATGTTGCTGCGGCTGGCACGGGCTCCCAGGCGCCTGCTCGCCCCGCGGCGGGTGCTGGTCATGTGCTTGTGCTTCCCTCTCCTGGCGGTCATGGCCGTCAAGTCGCTCTCAACCGACATCCATCTGAACTGGACCTTGCCGGCCTACCTGGCCCTGCTTCCGGCGGTCACGCAGGAGCTGGTCCTGCGATGCCGGCGCGCGCCCGATCTGCGGGCCAGGCGCATCGTGATGGCCGGATGGTACGCCACCGCCTGCATCTGCGCAGTCCTGGGCGCCGGGGCGCTGGTGTACCTGCTGGCAGCCAGGCCCGGCATGACCGCCGCCTCGCGCACCGCGCCGTGGCGCCCGCTGGCCGTTCTGGTGCAGGAGCAGGTGGATCGTCTCTACCGGGAAACCGGCCGCGAACCGCTGGTGATCGGCGATGGCAAGTACCGGCTGGCCAGCGTGCTGGGGTTCTACCGCACTCCGCTGAGCGTTCGCGTGCGGGCCACCGACTGCACGACCAGCCAGTGGCCGCTGGGGGGCGGCGGACTGGGATATGCCTGCTGGAGCACGCTGGCACAGTGGATTGGCCGCGATGTGGTTCTGGTCGTGGACAGCGTCCACCCGGAGACCAGCGCCAAGACCAAGGGCTGCTTCGACTCGCTGGAACCGGTCGAGGACCCGCGCCTGGCGGCGCTGTCAACGGGGCAGATCCGCATACTGATCGGCCGCAACCTGCGGGCGCCCGAAGACCGTCCGCCCTCACCGGCCGGCCCGCAGAGCGACGCCGGGGCAACTCATCTGAACGTCCACATCAGCCCAAGATAACCGCCGTAGGAGTTGAGTACCGGGTTGTGATCGCGGCCCTCGATGAAGGCGTTGGAGATGTGCTGGAACCTGGCGCCTCCCATGAGGTAGAGGTTGCAGCGGAGCCTGTAGGCGACCCCCAGGCCACCGGCATAGGTGAAGTTGATCTCGGTGCCATCGGTGGGGAAGTCCTGGCCTGTCCCCAGCACACCGCCCAGTGCGTCGCCGTACAGCGTAAGCGCACCCAGGTCCAAAAAGTGCCATCGACCCAGGACCGCCAGCCCGGCGCCAGGCGAGCTGTCCTGGTCGTGAGCCCAGCAGCCCGAGCCTTGAAGGCCAATCGAGATGTTGTCCAGCAAGAACCAGTCGCGGCCGACATGGATGCTGGACAGGTTGACATCCTCGCCCGTCCGCTCGGCGGTGAAGGCGGCGCTGAGCGTCCAACTGTTGGTGCCCTCCGGAAACGCGGGCGATACCCGGGCGTCGGCCGTTGCGATGCCGCCCAGCGCCAACAACGCCAGCATCCAGGCATATCCGTTGCGACCCATGCGGATTACCGCTCCCTTGAGGAAAACGATCGCCCCCTACATCGGCTCATCCTTGACTGTCTGGTCGTACACCGCCAGCAGCTTCTCCTTGTCGAAGATCATCTCCTGCCGCGTGTGGCCGACCAGGTCGTACTCGTGGGTCAGCTCGATGGCATCGACCGGGCAGGCCTCCTCGCACATGCCGCAGTAAATGCAGCGAAGCTCGTCGATGTCGAACTTGGCGGGGTATTTCTCGCGGTCGGGCCAGGGGGCCGGGGCGGCCTCGATGTGGATGCACCGCGCCGGGCAGGCCGTCGAGCACATGAAGCACGCCACGCACTTGACTCTTCCCGCCTCGTCCTTGTTCAGCCGGTGCACGCCGCGATAGGTCTGGCGCAGGAATCCCCCCTGCTCCACCGTCAGGTCCTCGCGCTTTTCCTCGGGATACTGCACGACGCGGTCGGCGCCCCCCAGCGTCCGCAGCATGTGCTTCATGGTCGTGCCCAGCCCCACCAGAACCTGCGGCAGGTAGAACTGGTCGGAGAGCGTGAGCTTCGGCTCCTGGAGGACGATGAGGTCAGAGTCTTTCATGGGTAGTTGCGAGCTACGAGTTGCGAGTTGCGAGTTGCGGGAGATTTCTCACTCGCAACTCGCAACTCACAACTCTCAACTTGTTCCCTCGGGCAAAGGCGTTCTCGTGAACCGGCTCCCGTCAACCGCCATTCTACGGTTCGTCGGCGGCGGGGCCGGCAAGAGCTGGCCGGCGATCATCGCCGCCACCACGCTGGCCACGTTGGCCGCCAGCAGCGCCAGGGCCATCCATCCGCCCACACGCATATTAGGCCGGCCGTTGGGGCCCCACAGGTACACCAGCACCGCCGTCGCCATCACCAGCACCAGGCCGATGGGGATCATTCCCCGCCACGCCAGGCCGATGAGCTGGTCGAACCGAAAACGCGGCAGGCTCCAGCGGACCCACATGAACACGAAGATCACCGCCACCACCTTGCCATAGAAGATGAAGCTGCGAGCGACGGCGGCGAGGATCGACGTGGTGACGGCGGGATGGTTTGGATCCACGTTCCCCGCCAGGGCCGGCCAGAGCCACTCGATCCACGGCAGGTGCCAGCCGCCGAAAAACAGCGCTATGCACACCGCGCTGGTGAGGATCATGCCGGCGTACTCGGCCAGGAAAAACAGAGCGAAGCGCATCGAGCTGTATTCAGTGTGATAGCCGCCGACCAGCTCCTGCTCGGCCTCGGACAGGTCAAAGGGCGCCCGGTTGGCCTCGGCGTGAATGCACACCAGGAACATCAGGAACGCCACCGGCTGGGCAAAGACGTTCCACGCGGGGATGAAGCCAAGCCAGTAATGGGCCTGCTTTTCCACGATCACGCCCAGGTCCAGCGTGCCGAACAGCACCACCACCGCCAGCAGCGACAGGGCCAGCGGGATCTCGTAACTGACCATCTGCGCTGTCGCCCGCAGGCCGCCCAGGAAGCTGTACTTGTTGTTGCTGGCCCAACCGCCCAGGACGATGCCGTACACCGACAACGACAGAACTGCGATGACAAACAGCACGCCGATGTTCAGGCTGGCGGTCTGGAACGCCCAGCGGCCGGACTCCGTCTGCACCATGCCGCCCCACGGAATCACCGCGTAGGCCACGATGACCACGGCCATCATGATCGCCGGGGCCAGCGTGAACAGCGCGCGGTCCACGCCGGCCGGCTGATAGTCCTCCTTGAAAAAAAACTTCAGCCCGTCGGCGATGGGCTGCAACAGCCCGCGCGGGCCGACGCGGTTGGGCCCGATGCGGTCCTGCGCCCACGAGGCGACCTTGCGCTCCAGGAGAATCAGGTACGCCACGGTGCCCATGGACGCGCCAAACACGACCAGCGAGATAATCAGCCAGGGAGGAGGCATGGGAATCTGGTCATTCAGTCATCTGGATATCTGGCCATTGAAAACGGCGAAGAGTATAGCCACAGATGACACAGATGGACACAGATGAGTACTCGGCGGAGCAGGGCAGATACGCGGGCCGATGTCGTCGGACTATCTGTGCGCATCTGTGTCATCTGTGGCCAATGCTTGCGTCTTCCTGCCAGTACGGTTCAGCCAAGCTTGTTCTTCAGCCCCGGCCCGGCGAAACGTTTGACCTCGACCCGCGGGCCGCAGTTGATCAACAGGCACACCAGCATCCGCGTCGCCACAAGATAGTTGATGCACTGGGCGCCGTGGGCGGGATCAAGGCCCTTGCTGGCCTTCAACTCCACGAGCACCACGCCTTCCACGACCAGGTCCGCGACGTACTCGCCAACCAGCACGCCATCGTACCACACCTTGATCGGGAACTGCTGCTCGACTTTCAGCCCAGCCTTGCGCAGCTCATGGGCCAGCGCGTTCTCATATACCTTCTCCATGAACCCGTACCCCAACGCCGTGCCAACCTTGAACGCGCACCCGATGATCTTCTCGGTCAACGCGTTGATCCCGTCCACTTCGGTACTCATCTGCGTTCACCCGCTGCGGCGAAGAGTTTGGCCACAGATGGCACAGATGGACACAGATAGGATGATGCCGGTGCGATCGCGGCGGAAATCTTCAGTCTCGGGGCCATCATCTGTGCGCATCTGTGTCATCTGTGGCCAATCTTTCTGTTCTTACAGCTCCACAAACTCAAACGCCGGCGCGGGCGTTTCGGCTTCCGGCGGCTTCACCGACGCAAATGGCTCGCCCATTTCCTTTCTAATCTTCGCCGCCTCGTAGCGCCCGGCAGTCCCCAGCAGCTCCAGGTACACATCGCCCTCGCAGCGGGCGCCTTCAGGAGCGGGCACGGCCGCCTCAAACAGTTGCAGCCTGCCTTGATGGTTCTCCCAGCAGCCATCCTTCTCCGCCCACGCCGCGCCGGGCAGCAGCACATCCGCGGCCGTCGCCAGCGCGCTGGGCAGGATGTCCTGCACGATGCGCAGCCCCTTCTTCAGCTGGGCCGGCTGGTCCTTGGGCAGCCACGCCGACAGGTACCCGCCGACGATCCACCCGCCGGCCAGTTTCTTGATCTCCGGCCGCTCGGCCTTGGTCATCTCCTCATACGTCGCGGCCGGCCCGCCCAGCATCTGCATCACCCGCCGCACGCCGGCCGCGTTGGGGACCTTCTCAGCCTTGATCACGAATGTCTGTTTGCCGGTCAAGTGATGCCTGAAGACCTCATCCTGCCCGCTGCTGGGCACCGGCCCCAGAACCAGCACCGCCTGCGGGTCGAGGCTGCGCAGGTACCGCCCCAGCAGCCACGCCTCCTCGCAGGCCATCATCGGCGAGAGCATGGCGTACAGGCTGCCGGGGCCTTTCTCGGCCGCCAGCGCCCTAAGGGCCCCCACCGCCGTCTCGATGGCCTTGTCCCACGTCGTGTCGATCTGCGTGCCGTACTGGTTGCGTCGCGGCGTGCGCAGCCGATTGGGGTCGTGCACCGGCTTCCACGAATACCGCGTGTCATCGCTGATCCACCACTGGTTGACCTGGGCGTTGTAGCGCGGCTTGATGCGGTAGATCACCCCCTGGTTGTGCTCCAGCCAGATGTTCTCCCCGCCGCTGTCGGCCGGGGAGAGCGACGCCGTGCGCGTCAGCAGCCACACCCGCTGCTTGAACAGGAAATCCTTATCCAGCAGCGCCCCCACCGGGCAGAGGTCCACCACGTTGCCCGAGAGCCTGTTGTCCAGCGGCCTGCCGGGAAAGACGTCGATCTCCTCCTTGTGTCCCCGGCCGTTCACATACAGCTCGCATGTGCCGCTGACCTCGCGGGTGAAGCGCACGCAGCGGCTGCACATGATGCACCGGTCGTTGTAGAGCAGGATGTGCTGGCCGACATCCTTCTTGGGCTTCTTGTGCTTGTCCTCCTCGAACCGGCTCTGACTTCGGCCATACCGATACGAGTAGTCCTGCAGCCCGCATTCGCCGGCTTGGTCGCACTCGGGGCAGTCCAGCGGGTGGTTGACCAGCAGGTATTCCATCACCTGCTTCTGGTTGGCGATGACCCGCGGGCTGGAGGCGTGCACGACCATCCCCTCGCGCACCGGCGTCTGGCAGGCGGGAACCAGCTTGGGGATGCCCTCCACCTCCACCAGGCAGATGCGGCATGAGGCCACGATCGATAGCCCCGGATGATAGCAGTAGTGGGGAATCTCGATGCCGTTGTCCAGGCACGCCTGCAGGATCATCTGCCGGTCCTTGGCCTGGATCTGCTTCCCGTCAACCGTAATCGTCGGCATGGTGCGGGATCATATCGCACAAGCACGGCCGAAGGAAACCGCAGGCACACGACCGCAAAACCCCGCTGGCTTCTGCCATCGGCCCTGACGGTACCCTCGCGCCGGATGCTCCACCGCCCGCTTGGCAATCGGCCTCACGGCAACCGGGGCGCCAAGCCCACGCCGGCGGTTCCCTGGGCTGCGGTTTCCGGTTACGCTCTTGCCCATGGCCCGACTGGCCGATGTTCCCGTCGCCCTGCGCCGAGTGGGCCTGCTGCATTTCCTCCGGCGGCTTTACAGCGAGGTGAACGAAGACCGCCTGCTGACCTGGGCGGCGGCTCTGGCCTATTCCTGGCTGTTTGCCGTCTTCCCGTTCATCATCTGCCTGCTGGCGCTGGTGCCGTATCTGCCGCTGGACCGCGAGCGGGTGATGGCCGCCGTCAACGACTTTTACTGGCAGACGCTGCCGTACAAGTCGGCCGATACCATGATCCGCGTGACCGAGCAGGTCCTCTCGACCCGTCGCGACGGACTGCTTTCCCTGGGATTCATCCTGGCGATCTGGGTCGCCAGCGGCGGCATGGCCATGACCATGGCGGCCATGAACGAGTGCTTTGATGTCAAGGAGAACCGCCCCTTCTATACGCAGCGGGCGCTTTCCATCCTGCTCACGATCGTCGTCGCCATCCTCATCCTGCTGGTCCTGGTGCTGCTGCCCATCGGCACGCAGCTGCAGAGATGGGCTCGCGAGCACTTCGGCCTGGGGCCGCTGTGGGTGTGGACGTTCAACATCGTCCGCTGGGCGCTGGCGCTTTCGATGATGATCACCGTGCTGGCGGTCGTCTATCACTTCGGCCCGCGGGTCAAGCGGCGTTTCCGCTGGCTGACGCCCGGCGGGGTTTTCACGCTGACGGTCTGGATCGGCCTGGGGCTGCTGGCGCGATTCTACTTCGACCGATTCGGCTCCTACGACAAGACCTACGGCACGATCGGCGGCGTGGTCATCCTGCTGATGGTCTTCTACCTGGATTCGCTGGTGCTGCTGATTGGTGCCGAGATCGACAGCGAGATCGACTACGCCCTGCACGCCAAGCCGCTGGTCGAGGAGCCGCCGGTGGACAGCGACCTGCCCGTGGACCAGCTGGAACTGCGGAAACCGGACGAGGGCGGAAAGCGTGAAGACATAAGGACATGAAAACCCGCGGGCACAAGCCCGCCCAATGGCGATGAGGTCTCCATGAGCCAGCTTCCCCCGCTGCCGCGCCAGGTTGAGCCGATCGCGTACATGTCGCCGGCGCCGCGCCGGCCGGGCCTCATCACCGTCATCGGCGTGATCAGCATCATCGTCGCATCGCTGGCGGCCATGGCCAACCTGGGCGCTGCGGCCAGTTTCTATGTGGCGCAGATGGTTGTGCAGATGCAGGCGACTTTAAGAGTCACACCCATCCCGATGGCCGGGTCGGCGGTGCTGGCCGATGGGCCGCGACGGCTTGCCCTTGATGGGTTCGCGCTGCGTCAGCCGTTGGACGAGCGGCAGCGGGCGCAGCTGGATGTGCTGCTGGCCCAGGTTGGCGACGAGATCATTCCCCTGGCCGAAGATGAGCTTTCCGCCGAGGCGCTGGCGGCCAACATCACCAGCGCGGGCGCGATACCGCCCGACGAAGACATGCCCGGGGAAGGGCGCTTCTATGTACTGGCCGCCGGGCGCGTCGAGGTGTTCGCCGACCGCGCTGTCTTTCGCCCCGCCGACGGCGGCGACGTCGTTACCGTGTCGGCCGATGCGGGTGAGTCGGGCATCCTTGTGCCCGCGCGGGTCGATGCCGTTGTGCAGGCCGTCAACAACTCGCTGCCGGCGGGCAACAAGCTCAATCCGCGGCAACTGGCGGCGTTGAAGCGCGAGTTGGCCGGCCCGGACCAGGTGCTGATCGACCCGAAGGCCGGCAACCCGGCCAGCCAGATTCAGGTGGCCAGGCCGATGCCCGATGGCGGGGTCTTTATCTTCTCCAATGCCAGCGCATCGCTGCAGATCGACCGCCAGGGGCGCATCACCGGCAAGCAGGCGGGCTTCCGCGGCGGTGCGGCGCCCGCGGCTGGCACGACGCCCGTCACGATCAACCGCCCGGCGTACGTGGTTTGCGTGCTGGAGGTCTTCGCGAGTTTCGTCCTGGCGGCGCTGCTGTTCACGGCCGGCATCCTGGTCCTGCGCGACCACCCGCTTGGATTGAGGCTGCACTGGCTGTACGTGTGGGTGCGGATGCCGCTGGCGCTGGTCGGGGTTTGGGCCTGGGCGATCTTCTGGCGCGACGTGTCTGCACCTTCGGGCGGTGCGGCCGAAACGTGGGCCGCGGTGCTGTTTGCCAGCGGGGTGCCGGCGGCGGGGTTGATCTATCCGCTGGCGCTGCTGGTGGCACTGCGGTCGCGCACCGTTGGCCGATACGCCGGCAGCTGGGGCGGCTGAGGCCTATTTCTGCCGAAAGACGATCCGCCCGCGGGTCAGATCGTACGGCGAGAGCTGCACCTTCACGCGGTCGCCCGGCAGGATGCGGATGAAGTGCTTGCGCATCTTGCCCGAGACGTACCCGAGGATTTCCTTGTCCGTATTGTCCAGCTTCAGCCGGAACTGCGCATCGGGCAAGGCCTGGGTCACCACCGCTTCAAGCTCGATCGGTTCGCTCTTGGCCACGATACCTCTTGCTAAACGCCCGCCCCCCATCTCACGATCCATTATACGCCTGGGGCCGCGGGCTACAAGCCAGAAGTGCGGCCGACGAGCCACGGGAATCGGCCGGGCGTTTGTGCTAGCATACGCCGCATGTCCTGGTTGACTTGCCGAACCGCCGGGGAATCGCACGGTCGAGCCGTCCTCGCCCTGGTTGAAGGGCTGCCGGCCGGTGTGGCCGTCGATCTGGACCTGATCAACACCGAACTGCGCCGACGGCAGGGGGGCTACGGGCGCGGCGGACGGCAGAAGATCGAGACCGATGCCGTCGAGATCATGTCGGGCGTGCGATTGGGCAAGACCATCGGCTCGCCGGTGGTGCTCCAGATCGCGAACAAGGATTCGCGCCTGGATCAGGCCCCGCCGCTGCATCGGCCCCGGCCGGGGCATGCCGACCTGGCCGGGTCCATCAAATGGCTGACGACCGACTGCCGGCCGGTGCTCGAGCGCGCCAGCGCCCGCGAGACGGCGGCGCGCGTGGCGGCCGGTGCGCTGGCCAAGTGCCTGCTGCGCGAGTTCGGGATCGAGGCGTTCGGGTATGTGCTGTCGATCGGCTCGGCCGAGGCGAAGGTGGATTTCTCGCGGCCGCTTGCGGAACTGCGAGCCGCGCGCGACGCCGGCGACCTGTTCCGCGACTGGGTGGGCTGCCCCGATTCGGCTGCGTCGGAGCAGATGCGGCAGTTGATCCAACAGGCCAAGGCCGACGGCGACACGCTGGGCGGCGTGATCGAGACTCGCGTGTTCGGCTGCCCGCCGGGCCTGGGCACGTGCGTGCAATGGGACCAGAAGCTCGATGCGCGGCTGGCCATGGCGGTGATGAGCATCCAGGCGTTCAAGGCGGTGGAGATCGGCATGGGGCGGCAGGTCGCCGGCCTGCGCGGGTCGCAGGTGCATGATGAGATCGCCTACGACGCATCTCAGAAGGAAACGGCGACGCTGGGCTTCGTGCGGCGGACCAACAACGCCGGCGGCATCGAGGGCGGAATGAGCAACGGCCAGCCGATCATCGTGCGGGCGGCCAAGAAGCCTATCGCGACGCTCGGCAGGCCGCTGGAGAGCGTGGATCTGAACACCAAGCAGAGCGACAGGGCCGGCTACGAGCGGTCGGATGTGTGTGCGGTGCCGGCGGCCAGCGTGATCATGGAGAACGTGGTGGCGTTCGAGATCGCGCGGGCGATGGTCGAGAAGTTCGCCGGGGATTCGCTGGCGGAGATGCGGGCGAACTACGAGGCGTTTCTGGCGGCGGCGAGGAAGCTGCCTCTCTAGTTGCGAGTTGCGAGTTGTGAGTTGCCAGTGGAGAGGGGGAGTCGGCAATGAAGAGAAGGTCGAGCCAACTTCGGTCGGCCGCATCGGCGCTGGTGCGGCCAAGCGGCTTGCCGGCCAACTACCGGGCTCTGCTCGATGACCTGAAGGCGCGCATCCGGGCCGCGCAGGTGCGCGCCGGCCTGGCCGTCAACCGCGAACTGATCCAGCTCTACTGGGATATCGGCCGGGCCATAGCCGCCAAGCAGGAGGTGGAGGGCTGGGGCGCGAAGGTGATAGACCGTCTGGCGGCCGACCTGCAGCGCGAATTCCCTGGCATCGCGGGCTTTTCGCGGGCCAACGTCTATCGAATGAGAGCGTTCTACCTGGCCTACGCGGCGTCGTTGCCAAATGTCGCACAACCTGTGCGACAAATGGAGACGATGACGACCTCGCTTGACTTGCCCGTGGTCGATCTTCCATGGGGCCACAACGTTGTGCTTCTACAGCAGCTGAGCATACCGGCCGTCCGCCTCTGGTACGCCCAGCAGGCCATCGCCAACGGCTGGTCCCGCAACATGCTGGTGCATTGGATCGAGTCGGACCTGTACGGTCGGCAGGGGCGGGCCGTCACGAACTTCCGCCAGACGTTGCCGTCGCCGCAGTCGGACCTGGCGCAGCAGATCGTCAAGGACCCGTACAACTTTGACTTTCTGACGCTGCACGCCGAGGCCGCGGAGCCTGGCCGGCAGACTCCCCAGCGTGCGCCAGATCGAGGCCGAGATGGCCAGGGCCTCGCGGCCCCAAGGCAGGAGAAGGCGTCTTCACCACGGAAAGGCCGAGACACCGAGACGCTGAGGCCGCGCCGACGGCGTGTGCAGCCGAGCGAGTCCTTCTCACTTCTGGCTGCTGGCCGCCTGCTTCTCTGCCCGTTTACTCCTCTTGCCCGGCGGCAACCAGCCGGCGTTGGGCAAATCGCGCGGCGGCCGAGGCGGTGTAGGCCAGGGCGAACTGGAGGACCAGCGTCAGGACGATGGCCGGGCCTTCGGGGATGAACCTCCAGCGGTGGCTGAGCAGCGGCCCGCTGACGGCGCCGACGACGCCGACGGCGACGGCAATGGCAGCGACCCGGGCCAGCCGGCGGCTGAGCAACAGGCCGGTGGCGCCGGGCAGGATCAGCAGCGCCGTCACCAGCAGCGGCCCGGTAAGGCGGATGCCCACGACGATGGTCATGGCCACCAGCAGGATCAGCAGGAAGTGGATGAAGGCGCCGGGGACGCCGGAAGTCTCGGCCAGCATCGGGTCAAAGCAGTAGGCGACGATGTGGCGGGCCAGGGCGGCGAGCGTCGCGATCACGGCCAGGCAGACGGTGACGGCCACCATGGCGTGGGCCGCGTTCATCGGGCCCATCTGGCCGATGATGTAGGCTTCCCAGCCCGGGGGCATCGCGCCGCGGACCTTGCCGTAGATGCCATAGGCGACAAAACCCCAGGCCATCGAGGCGACCAGGAAGACGCCGATGGCGGTGTCGGCGTGGACGCGTTCGCGGCGGCTGAGAGCGGCGATGCCGGCGGCCATGGCCAGGCAGAAAGCGACGGAGGTGAGATATAAAGGGGTCTGACCCCCTTTTTCGAAGGCGGGCACCAGCAGCGCCAGGATCCAGGCGGTGCCGACGCCGCCGAATCCCGCGTGCGCGATGCCCTCGCCGATGAAAGCCCACCGGCGCAGCACCACGACCACCGACAGCAGCGCGCAGGCCGTGCCCAGTGCGACGCTGGCCAGGAGAGTGTTGGCAAGAGCGGATTCGAACATGGCATAGGCTCAGGGGCCCGTGGGCTTGATTCCCATCGCCTCCAGGTCGCAGGAGAACATGCGGTGGGCCAGGTCCTCGGGCAGCCGGTGCGGCACGTCGTGGTAGTGCAGCGTGACGTTCAGGCACGCGATGCGGTCGCACAGGGCGCTGACCGTCTGCAGGTCGTGGCTGACCAGCACCACCGTCAGATCCAGCTGCCGGCGCAGGTCCACCAGGAACTGCATGAAACGCTGCTGGCCGCTGCGATCGATGCCGGTCGTGGGCTCGTCCAGCAGCAGCAGCTTCGGGCGGGCGGCCAGAGCCCGGGCGATGAGCATGCGCTGTCGCTGTCCGCCTGAGACCACTCCCACGGGCTGGTCGGCCAGGTCCGCCAGGCCCACATGCTCCAGCAGCCATTCGACAAAGTCCAGGTCCTCGCGCAAACAGGGCCGCAAAAGGCCGGTCTTGCCGGCCAACCCCAGCCGCACCACCTGCCGCACGCTGATGGGAAAGTTCTCGGGGATGGCGTGGTTCTGCGGGAGGTACCCCAGCACGTTGCCGCGGGACACGGCCTGCTGGGGGGTCAGCCCGTCAATCAGGATCTGGCCGCGGGTAGGCCGGTACCGCGCCAGCATGAGCCGAAGCAAAGTGGTCTTGCCGCCGCCATTGGGGCCGATCAGTCCCAGAATGCTGCCCCGCTCGATGGTGAGCGTGACCTGCTTGAGGACCAGTTGCCTGGCAAAGGCGAAATCCAGTCGCTGTATCTCGACCAGGGCAGCCATGTGGGCGATTGTGTTCCGTAGCGAGTCGTTTGTCACTGCCGCCCGCGGTTTTGGCTTGCCCCGCCCCGGCCAAGGACGTATATATGCCACAAGGCAAGCGAGCAAATCGTGTGCCCAGGCTCCGGTATGCCCTAACTGTAATATGGCCATGCAGTTAACACAATCTCTGCGGCAGGACATGCGGCAGGTGCTCACGCCGCGGATGATCCAGTCGATGGAGATACTCCAGTTGCCCCTGATGGCACTGGAGCAGCGCATCGAGCAGGAACTGGAGGCCAACCCCGTGCTGGAACTGCGCGAGCCTGACGAGCAGTCTCCGTCTGCCGACGCCGAAGGCGACGATCCAGCCGACACCCGCTTCACCGACGAAGAGCGACCCATGGTCCTCAAAGAGGACGGTGGCGGGTCCGAGGACTTTGCGCGCCTGGAGAAACTGGCTGAATATCTGGAAAACGAGGAGTTTCACAGCAACGCGGCGGGCCGTCCCTCGCGACGGCTGGACGAGGGCGAACGCGACAAGAAGCTGGACGCGATGGCCAACACCGCCGCCCGCTCCCAGAACCTGACAGAGCATCTGCTGGAGCAGTGGCGGTTCGTGGAGTGCCCCGATCCGGTGCGGCGTGCCGGCGAGGCGATCCTCCGCTACATCGACGAGGACGGCTATCTGCGAACGCCCCTGGAGCAGATCCAGCTCGAGTCGCGCCAGCCGCTGGCGATCGAGGACCTGCGCGAGGCGCTGAAACTCGTGCAGACGCTGGAGCCTTCGGGCGTGGGGGCTCGCGACCTGGCCGAGTGCCTGCTGATTCAGTTGGATGACCTGCAGAGGCAGGGCGACACACAGGGCCACGACCTGGAGCTGGAGCGGAAACTGCTCCGCGAGCACGCCAGGGACCTGGAGCTCAATCGCTACCCGCAGATCAGCCGCAAACTCGGACGCGACATTCACCAGATCCAGGCCGCCGTCCGCCGGCTGCGTCGATTGCATCCGCGCCCCGGGAGGCTGATCGGAGGCAAGGATGCCCCGGCGATCACACCCGACGCGGTGATCTACCGCGATGAGGAAACGGGCAAGTACGAGGTTCGCATGAACAACCAGCGCGCGCCGGCCCTGCGGATCAACGGCCAATACCAGCGGATGCTCAAGGACCGGGAATGCGACAAGAAGACCCGCGATTTCCTGGCCAACAACGTCCGCAACGCCCGCTGGCTCATCGAGAGCCTCCAGCAACGGGACAACACCATCCTCCGTGTCATCCGCGCCGTGGTGGAACATCAGCGCGACTTTTTGGATCACGGACCGGAGCACCTGCGGCCGCTGCCGATGATCCAGGTGGCCGACCAGCTGGGCATCCACGTGGCGACGGTCTCGCGAGCGGTGAGCGAGAAATGGGTGCAGACCCCTCGCGGCATCTACCCCCTGCGGCGGTTCTTCTCGGGCGGCACCACCAGCGCAGACGGCGAGGACATGAGCTGGGACGCCGTGAAGGAGAAACTGCGGGCGCTGGTCGAGCAGGAAGACAAGCGCAACCCCCTCAAGGACGACGAACTGGTGGCCAAACTCAAGGAACAGGGCATCGACATCGCCCGGCGGACCGTCGCCAAGTACCGCAAGATCCTGAAGATCCCCCCCGCCGGGCAGCGGCGTCAGTTCTGAGCACAGCTCATGTCCGATTCACAGCCGCGCATCCTCATTCTGTCGGCCGCGGTAGGGGCCGGGCATCTGCGAGCCGCGCAGGCGGTGGAGCTGGCGCTGCGGCAGCTTGCCGGGCATGCGCTGGTCAGGAACGTCGATGTGCTGACGGTCACCAACGCGACATTCCGCAACCTCTACGGCAAGGCGTACCTGGACCTGGTCAACAAGGCGCCGCACGTGCTGGGGTATGTTTACGACCTGATGGACCGGCCGCGGCGGCCCGGTTCGCGGCGCGACCGGCTGCGGGTGGCTCTGGAGAAACTCAACCTGCTGAAGCTCTGCGATCTGCTGGAGTGCGAGAACTACGACGCCATCGTCAACACGCATTTTCTGCCGGCCGAGATCATCGCCCACCTGCGCCGACGCAGACGCATCTCCACGCCGCAGATGACGGTCACAACCGATTTCGAGACCCACCGGCTGTGGGTGAACCAGCCGTGCGACCTGTACACCACGGCCACCGCCGAGGGCGCGGCGTACCTGGAGCATTGGGGCGTGCCTGCCGACGCGATCACCGTCACCGGCATCCCCATTCACCCGGTGTTTGCCCAGGACAAGAGTGCTGATGAGTGCCGGCAACGTCACGGGCTGGCGACCGATCGGCCGGTGGTGTTGCAGCTGGCCGGCGGTTTTGGCGTCGGGCCGATCGAGGCGATCTGCGCGGGGTTGCTGCGGGTCGAAACGCCCGTGCAGGTGGTTGTGGTGGCCGGTCGCAACGAGGCGGTGCGGCGGAGGCTCAGCAGCCTGGCGGCGCCGCCGCAACACCGCCTGACCGTTCTGGGGTTCACGGACCAGATGGACGAGCTGATGGCAGTGGCGGATGTGGTGGTGAGCAAGCCGGGCGGATTGAGCAGTTCCGAGGCCTTGGCCCGCGGCTGCGCCATGGCGATCGTCAATCCGATCCCGGGACAGGAAAGCCGCAACAGCGACTACCTGTTGGAGCGTGGCGCGGCGATCAAGATCAACAACATCGCCACGCTGCCGATGAAGGTGTCGGAGCTTCTGGCCGACCCTGGCCGACTTGCAGAGCTTAAGAAGAATGCGGGGACGATTGCTCGTCCCCGCGCTGCGTTCGAGGTTGCCCGCCTGGCACTGCGCCTTGCGGGCAAAGACCACTCATGACCGCCGGCGAAGAGCCAGCAGGCTGGCGATGCCCAGCAGGCCGATAGCAGCCGGCTCGGGAATCGGATAGCTGGTAACGGGCATCATGTAAAACGGCCCGCCGGACGACGCGCCAAGGCCGCCGTCGAAAGCCCCCGACGTGATCTGGACGGTGTCGCCATCCGGGATGACCGCCACGGCAAACTGGACACCCAGGCCGATTGTGGCGTTGATGCCATTGAGGCGGAAGCCGGCGACGCGGAACGAGCTGTTAGGCCAGGCCGCCAAGTTCGTCGCCAACGGGTCAGAATACACGTTGTTCCAGCCGACGGCCGGACCGATGCGAATATACGACGCCGAAGCGTCCGTGCCCGTGTCGTTGACGGCCAGGCCGGTGAGATCGGCGTAGTCAAACACCATGTCGTTATCTTCGTCCACGAAACCGACCTTGAGGATGCCGCTGGAGATGTTGGTCATGCGGATGTCCAGTGCCAGCAGATCCGTCGAACCCGCCTGAGGTCCCGTGCCATCGTTCAATGCATAGAACCTCACCACGTCAAACCCGGGACTCAGGGCCGACGGGGTCCGCGTGGCGCTGATGATGAAATCCGCCATCGCCAGGGGCGTGGCAACCGCCAGAACCATCAGAAAAACAAAGCCCTTGCAACCGACGTGTGCTTGTCGTGTCATCGGAGAGCCCTCAAAACTGGTCCCACCTCCCGCCAAAGCCGCCTACCCACCCAACAATTTCGCGGGACCAAGGCCTCGCCACTGCCGGCAAAGCCTGTCCGCCAGTTTCCCTTCGCCCCATAATGTACCACAAATTCCAGTAATCCGCCATTTTCGGTCTGAAGATTTTCCTTCGCGTGCCGATGGCCACCCATTACGGCTGACAAGCTCGGCCTGTGCGGCGATATGGCAGGATGGGCAATCTACGAGGCGAGCACCCCGCCTGTCCCCCCCTGCGGCAACTAGCGGGGGCGAAGGGCCAATATCAGTTCGATCTCCCCATTGGGCCGCCCAAGCTGCCGGGCAATCTCGTTGGCCGTCCGACCTTCGTCAGCCAGCCTATAGACTTGCTCGTGACGCTCATCCCTTTCGGCAGGCGCAGCCGCGGCATCCGGTCGCGGGTTGGCAGGATCATGATTCTCCAGATTCCTCATTTTCTCCAGGCGACGCAGTTCATCTATTTTGGCATCCGCCGTGTCAATCAGCGCCTGTAGCTTCGCTGCGCGGGTGTCCAGTTGTGCGGTAACCTGCCGCGCCATCTCGGAAAGCTCCACCAGCAGGTTCTGCATCTGTTTCTCCACCTCACGCTCTCTGGCCAGCGAGAAACGAGGCGGATCGGCCAGTGGATCTTTCCGCCGCCTCAGCCACGGCATCAAAACCGTGTACAGGATCATCAGTCCGGCCAGGACGTACGCCGGCCAATAGGACCAACTTCCACTCTGGGCCAGAACCCGCAACATGGCCACACCTAGCTCTCGGCCTCGGAGGCAAACCGCGTCCACGCACCATTCAGACGGGTCGCGTCCCACAGACCGTCGTGCACCAGCACCCGGTATCGCAGTCGAAGGGTATGACCGGCAGCCAGCGCCATCGGTTCATGGAACAGCACCGCCGCGTTCAGGTAGTTATTGTACCTCTCGGCCCCCCCATACCACGGGCTGGGATGGCGCACGTTCGCCGGATGGTCGAGAATGGCAAATCCGCCCGATTGGGCGACACCGCCGTCCAGCACCCCCGACAGGTCCGCCCAGGCAGCGCGGGTTCCCGTGGGTCGCTCCGTGGTCGTTCCGTCGGATAGAAGGATCCGCGTCTTCTGCCAGTTGCGCGTGCCCCGCATCACCAGCCCGCCATACCCGCCCCAGGTCGTGAAGGGCGTACGATCCAGCAGCAGGTCGGTCTGTGCCGACAACCGCGTATCCAGGTCGATCGCATACGCGTCGGCCGACAGGGCCTGATACCCGATCTCCCGATTCTCCTCGATCACCGTGCCGCCGCCGGGCCGCACCCAGCGGAGTCGCGTCGCCAGGACGATCCGCCCATCGTCCTGGTGCGTCAACGCCGGCAGACCCACCGTCTGCTGCGTGCCGAACGGCAACCGCTCCTCCCAGAAGTTCTCGCCGTTGATGAACTTGATCGTGAACCACAGCCCGCGGTGCCAGACATGGTCGTGTGGCTCGAAGTTGCTCAGCACATGCCCGGCCGGCGTGCAGACCGGGTGAAAAAACGGCTTGGGTTTGCCGCCGTACACGTACCGCCACAGCGGCGTTTCGCCCGCCTCGCCCAGCGCGATCCATTTCCCCATTTCGTGCACGAGCCGCATGACCTGAGTGTAAACTCACCACGCGGCGCGGCAAGCGTTGCGGGCACGACGCAAATCGCAACCATGGCTCCCATGCGAATTCTCACGACCTGCGATCCCTTTCTTGACACGACCAAACATCACGACGACCGCGGACGCTGGCCGGCCCGGTGGGTGGGGCATCCGAAGGTCAGCGGCGATACGCCCGCGGTGATGGCCTATCGGCTGCGATTTGAGGTGCCCGCCGCTGCCATTCTGCGTATTCATGTCAGCGCCGACAACCGCTATGAACTATTTGTGGACGGCGTGCGCATCGGCCGCGGGCCCGAGCGCGGCGACCCGGAGAACTGGTTCTACGAAACCTACGACCTGGACCTGTCGGCCGGGCCGCACGGGATCGTCGCGCGCACCTGGTGGGCGGGCGAGCTTGCGCCGGCTGCGCAGATGAGCGTGCGGCCGGCGTTTCTGCTGGCCGGCGAGGGCCCGGCCCAGGACCTGCTGAGCACCGGTATCGCCCCATGGGATTGCAAACTGCTGGGCGGCTACGAGCTTGTCCGCCCGCAGGTGTCCAGCACCTACTGCGTTGTGGGGGCGCGCACGAACATCGACGGCCGCCAATACGACTGGGGCTTTGATCGCGGCCAGGGCGATGGCTGGGAGCCGGTGCGGGCCATCCAGCACGCGTACAGCGCGGCCAGCTACATCTCGCCGCCGGCTGGCTGGCTTCTGCGCCCCGCCACGCTTGGGCCGATGCTCGACCGGCCGATCCGCGTGGGCACGGCCAGGCACGTGCATCAGGTCGCATCGGACCAGACCGGCGACCTGCGCGTGCGCGGTGAGGAGCACTTGCCGGGCGAGGCGGCCGCGTGGGATGCCATGCTGGCCGGCCGCGGCGTTGTGACCGTGCCTGCCGGCACCATGCGGCGGGTCATCATCGACTGGGGCGACTACTACTGCGGCTATCCGCAATTGACGCTCAGCGGCGGCCGAGGGGCGAGCGTGCGTCTGATGTTCGCCGAGGCGCTGATCGGCGAGGCGACCGACGGGCGACATCGCTGGAGCAAGGGCAACCGCGACCAGATCGAAGGAAAGCGTTTCGAGGGGCTGGGCGATCGCTTCATCGCCGATGGTGGCGCCGGCCGCGTGTTCGCGCCGCTGTGGTGGGAGGCCGGGCGCTACGTGGAAGTGCTGGTCACGACGGCCGACCAGCCCCTGACCATCGACGGCCTGGCGCTGATCGAGACGCGGTATCCGTATGAGTTCACCGATCGCTTCGAGGCCTCCGATAGCCGACTGGCGACGGTGATCCCGCTGGCGAGGCGCGTGCTGGAGATGTGCTCGCACGAGACGTACATGGACTGCCCGTACTACGAGCAGCTCATGTACGTCGGCGACACGCGGCTGGAGGTGCTGGCGACGTACTGCATGACGGCCGACGACCGCCTGCCGCGCAAGGCCATCGTAACCTTCGACCGCTCGCGCCTGCCCGAGGGCCTCACGCAATCGAGGTTCCCCAGCCACGCCCGACAGATCATCGCGCCGTTCTCGATGTGGTGGGTGTGCCTCGTGCACGACTACGCGATTTGGCGGGGCGACATGGGCCTGGTGCGCCAGATGATGCCCGGCGTGCGCGCGGTCATCGACGCGTTTGGCCTGTACGTCAACGACCGCGGCCTGATTCAGGGCCCGCGCGGGTGGAACTATGTGGATTGGGTGCCCGGATGGCAGCACGGCATGCCGGCCGATGCCAACACCGGCGCGAGCGGCATCATCAACTGGCAGTACGTGCTGGCGTGCAATGCCGCGGCGGCGCTGGAAACGATCGTCGGCGAGGAGGACCTGGCGCGGCGGCAGGCGGGCATCGCCGCCCGCACGGCGGCCGCCATCGACGCAACGATGTGGGATGAGGCTCGCGGCCTGTACGCCGACGACTTGTCGCACGACCACTACAGCGAGCACAGCCAGTGCCTGGCGCTGATCAGCGGGCGTGTTCCGTCATCGAAGCGCGACCGCTTGATCGCCGGCCTGCTGGATGCTCCGGATCTGGCCCGCACGACGGTCTATTTCACGCACTACCTGTTCGAGGCGTACCGACTGATCGGCCGGATGGATCGGTTCATGCAGCGCATGCAACTGTGGTTCGACATGCCCGGCCAGGGGTTCAAGACCACGCTGGAATCCCCCGAGCCCAGCCGCAGCGACTGCCACGCCTGGGGCGCGCACCCGGTGTATCACTACTACGCGTCGGTGCTGGGCATCCGCCCGGCCGCCCCGGGGTTTGCGAAGGTGCGCATCGAGCCGCAACTGGCGCACCTGACCTGGGCCAGGGGCCGCCTGCCGCATCCGCAGGGCTTCATCGAGGCGGACCTGGCCATCCGCGACGGCCGGCTGACGGGCACGATCAGCCTGCCGGGGACAGTCAGCGGCGAACTGGTGGCTGGCGGGAAGACGGTCGCTTTGCACCCAGGGCGGCAGGCAATCTGAAGGGGCCTGGGGCGATTTCAGTACCGGCGATGAGCCTCGTCGAACCACAGCAGCTGCTGCGCCATGCTCCCCGGCGCGCGCAGACGCAGTTCATGGTTGTAGAACGACTGCACCGAGCCGTCACCGTAACCCACGTTCATCTGCCCGACCACGGGGTGCGCTGTCCACCCTTCGGCCGGCATCACCCCGACAAACGGCGTGCCCGGATCCATGTTGCAGTCCATGATCATGGCCTTCCGCCCCTTCTTCCAGCAGCGGTCATACGTCGCCATCGCCGGGGTGCCGTCGGCCCGCCATTCCACGTCATCGGGGTGGTTCCAGAAATAAATGTAGGATGAGCCCGAAGAATCCGTCTCCCGCCACATCTTCAGATCGTTCTCGGCGTCCTCGGCCAGCGCATCCAGCGGATCCATCAGCATCCCCAGCGGCAGGTACCCGCGATCGACCAGGATGCCCTGGCCGACAGGCTGGCCATACCACCGTACACTGGGGGTCACCCACTGTACATAGGTAATCCGATCCCACTTGGTGTAGATGATCGGCGGCTTGGCGTCGCGGAAATCCAGGCCGTACATCCGGTGGGCCTGCAGCTGGCTGCGCAGACGCGTCTTGCACTCGACGAAAATCGCCTGAGCACGCGCCCTGCGGATGGTCGGCAGCAGAATGGCAATAAGAAGGGTGATGATGCCCAGAACCACCAGCAGCTCCACGATCGTGAAGCCACGGCCGTTGCGCAGGTTCGATCGCTCAGGGTCTTGGCTCATTTCCCACGCGAACCTTGCTGTAGGACAGGGCACTTTCCGGGCGGCCCCGCCCGGCACCCGGTTATCTTACCCCCGCCGACGAACCGGCGGCAAGCGTTATTCCCCCGTCTTGCTCCATCCTATGCCCCAACCCGCCGAAAGTTGACCCAACTTTGCCGCGATCATTTCATTCCCGCCGCAAAATGTGCTATGTTTGTGGGGTCCAGATCTGGCATCAACGCTGGAGAACCGAGGCAGATGATCGAAGGCGTTCCAATGCGCTGCGGCCGGAGGAAACCCCGTGTGAACGCGGCCCGTATGGATCATAAGCCATTACGGGAAAGGCAGTTGCGCGCGATCGTCGAGCCTGTGGAAAGGCGGCTCCTGCTCACCGCCTCGATGGTCCTCAACATCAACGCCGCAGCCGGCGGCTCGTCGAACCCCGCCGACATTGTGGCCCTCAACGGAGTGGCGTACTTCTCGGCAACCGATGCGTCCGGTGACCGCGAGCTTTGGCGCAGCGATGGCACCTCCGCCGGGACTTACCGCCTGCGCGACATCAACCCCTCGGCCAGCAGCTCGCCAGCCAATTTCCTGGTCGTCGGCAACACGATTTTCTTCAGTGCCGACGGCGGCCAGCGCGGCCGCGAGCTCTGGAAGACCGACGGCACCGAGGCCGGTACCGTCCGCGTAAAGGACATCCACCCATCCGGCAGTTCTTCCCCGGACTACCTGACCAATGTCAACGGCACGCTTTACTTTGTCGCCGACGACGGCACAAACGGCCGCGAACTGTGGAAGAGCGACGGCACCTCCGCCGGAACCGTCCTGGTCAAGGACATCAACCCCTCCGGCAGTTCCTACCCCTCCTGGCTGACCAACGCCAACGGCACGCTCTACTTCGCGGCCGACGACGGCGTCACCGGCGCCGAACTGTGGAAGAGCGACGGCACCGAGGCCGGAACCGTGCTCGTCCGCAACATCAACCCCACCGCCGGCGTGGGCTCGGACCCCGAATACCTGACCGCCATCGGCAACATCGTCTATTTCTCGGCCAACGACGGCCTCACCGGCTATGAGCTGTACCGCAGCAACGGCCGGCAGAATGGGACCTATCGTCTCAAGGACATCCGCCCGGGCGGCGACGCCTCGCCGCAGGGGCTCATCAACGTCAACAGCACGCTCTATTTCGCCGCCGACGATGGCACCAACGGCTCGGAGTTGTGGAAGAGCAACGGCACCGAGGCCGGCACCGTCCCGGTGAAGAACATCAACCCCGCCGGCAGTGCCTTCCCCGCCAAGTTCGTCAACCTCAACGGCACGCTGCTGTTCTCCGCTGACGACGGCGCCAACGGCATCGAACTGTGGAAGAGCGACGGCTCGGCCGCCGGCACCGTCCTGGTCAAGAACATCCGCCCCGCCGGCTCCTCCTCCGCGCCCAACTGGCTGACCAACATCTCCGGCACACTCTACTTCACGGCCAATGACGGCGCCAACGGCATCGAACTGTGGAAAAGCGACGGCACGCCCGGCGGCACCGTGATGGTCCAGGACATTCGGCCCGGTGCGGCCGGTTCCGAACCGTTCTACATCACGCAGGTCGGTACGCGGCTGTTCTTCTCGGCCGACGACGGCACCTACGGCCGCGAACTGTGGTCCATCGACCTGGGCATCCCGGGCCTGATCGTCCCGCCGGGAGCAGGCTACACCCTCACGGGGTCGCCCGGCGCGCAGGTGCTGACGATCACCTCCGGAACCATTACCGCCACCGGCGATCTGGGGGCAGCCTTGCCCGGCGTGTCCGTGCACGTCGCCTCGGGCGCCGCCATCGTCTTCCAGAGCAACCAGACCCTGGCCTCTCTTTCCATCGAGTCGGCCGCATCGGCCATTGCCGACGCCGCCTCGGCCTACCTGCTCAGCACGGGAGGACTGACCCTCGCGGCCGACGCGAAACTCGACCTGAACATCAGCCGACTCCACCTCAACTACTCGGGCGCCAGCCCCATGGCCCAGGTGCTGGCGCTCGTGGTCAGCGGGCGCAACGGCGGAACGTGGGATGGCAACGGCATCCTGAGCTCCGCCGCCTCCGCCGACCCCGCCGCGGCTCTGGGATGTCGCGACCAGGCCACGCGCGTCGTGGTGGCCTTCGCCTACCTGGGCGATGCCGATCTCGACGGCACCGTGAACTTCAACGACCTGCTGATCCTCTCGCAGAACTACCTGATCGCGGCCGGCGCCAACTGGGCCCAGGGCGACTTCGACTACAACGGCAACGTCAACTTCCGCGACCTGCTGAAGATGAGCCAGAACTATGATCGCGCCGTGCCGCTGCCCCAGTCGCCCATGCCAAACACAGCACCATCGAGCTTCTCCAGCCCATCGGCCTGGAAGCAGATCGAGACCGACCCCGATCCCCTGCAAGGCCTTTGAACGGCCTTCCTCTACACCGCGACCCTTCCCGCTCGCCGCCTCACCAGCAGCCCGCCGGGAAAGCATTGCCGCGACGGAGTCGCCGCGTCGGCCGCCATTGCGATCAGGCGCCCGATGGCCCCCGGGCTGACCTGGCCCGGCGGCGAGCCCCGCTCCACCAGCCAGCGGCGAGCCGATTCGGCCGCCAGAATGCGCGGCAGGTCGGCCAAGTCGGCCGCCGCGAAGCACTCGCCCAGCGTCGGGGCGTTGCGGCGCGTCCACTGACGCAGGGCACCACATGCGCGAGACAGCTCCAGCAGCGCGGCCGACAGCGCCGCATCGCTCCGCAAAATCGCGCGCACGCGATTTCGCAGGTACCTGGGCGATGCGTTGCTGGCATCCTCCCGCCAGGCAATCCCCCGCGACCGCAGGTGCTGCCGCAGTAGCTCTCCCGGCACAGCCAGCAGCGGCCGAAGAATCAGCAGCCCCCCCACCGTCGCACGCGGCGACATCCCGGCCAATCCCGCCGGTCCCGACCCGCGCAGCAGCCGCAGCATCACCGTCTCGGCCTGGTCATCGGCATGGTGGGCCAGGATCACGCCCCGCAGGCCAAGGTCCTTCACCACGGTCCGATACAGGCACAGGCGCATCGCGCGGAACAGCGCAGAGGCGTTGGCCGGCCGATGGGCCAGCATCGGCTCGATGTCGCGGCGGAGGCGCAACGTGGCCGCGATGCCCCACCGCTCGGCCAGGTGCATCACAAAGCCCGCATCGTCCGTGCTCTCCTGGCCACGGGTTTCGTGGTCCAGGTGCACAACGTGCAGGTTCAGGTCGCCGCGGCCGCGGAGCAGGTCCAGCAGCGCCACGCTGTCGGCGCCGCCGCTGACGCCCACCGCCCAGGGTCCCGGCGGCACCGTCGCAACCGCATTCTCAATCGCTGGGTCGATCACGCGGTATAATCCTATGGCCCATGGCGGCAATCTGCATGCTCATCCTGCTGGCCGGTGCGGCGACGCAGCCGGCCGACCCGACGATGGACTGGCTGCTGTCGCAGGCGGCCACGGCGCCGGCCACGCCGTCCGCCCCACCGCCGGCCAGCCGCCCCGTCTCGCCGTTTCAGGCCCCCCAGCAGGACCCGGAGACTCGCCGCGGCACGGTAACGCTGAGCACCGGGCAGGTCATCAAGGGCCCCATCGCCACAACCCGCGAGAAGCCCATCCGGGTATGGGATGCGGCCGAGAAAGAATACCGCGATGTGCCGCTGTCGCTGATCCGCACGCTGGAGGCCAATGTGCTGTGGGAACGCGATGAAAAAGAGTGGCATTTCATCGAGAGCGGCAGCGACATCAAGGAATACTCGGGCAAGACCTATCCGGCGCGGGAACTGCAATACACCGTCACGCTGCTCAACGGCCAGACCATCACCGGCGGCATCGTTGCGCCGCTGTACGTGGGGAATCGCGGCGAGCAGCAGACGCTCGTGCTCCACAAGCGACAGAAGGGCCCGATCGGACAGAAACTCACCGACCTGGCATATGTCCAACGCGTGGACCTCGAACCCTAGGGCCGCATGAACCGCCTTCTGCTCCTGGTGCTCTGCCTGGCCGCCGCGTCCATGGTGCCGGCCTCGCCCACGACCTGGCCGGCCACGCAGCCGGCCGACCTGAGGAAACTCGTCCTGGGCAATGACCCGCAGGAGGCCACCGACGCGTTGCGCCGGGCCGCAACCACCCGCCCGGCCGGCGACGCGGAGCTGCGAGGCCTGGCCCTCGAGTTGCTCGACGCCGATGCCAAGGCCATCCAGAAGGCGGCGGCAGCGCCGATCGATCCCAAGCGTCTGGCCGACCTGGAAGCCGAGCTGGCCGATCTGCGCAAGCAGGCCCGCGACAACATCCGCACGCTGAATCTGGAAACCATCGAGATGGCTCGCATCTACCACCGCCAGCTGGTCGCGCTGCGGGCGAAGATTCACCCGATCTACGCCACGTTCGACCGCATTCTCGAGGCGATGCGGCGGCGGCCGATGCTGCGGGAGATGGCTGGAGGCAACCTGCCGCCCGACGAGCCGGCGCTGCGCCCTCTGGCGGAAAAAGCCCTGGGCATGAGCCTGGAGGCGGCGGCCGACGCGGCGCGGCTGGGGCTGATGGCCAACGACATCCCGCCGCGGCCGCTGGCGCTGTATCGCTTCAGCCGGCGCGTCGAGGCGTACAACCGGTCGATGGCCCACCTGATGAACCGGGCCGAGGCGGCCAACACGCGGCTGGTCAACGAGTACCGCGAGATGCTGGGGCTGTTGCCCCTGGAGGTCGATGAGAGGCTGCTGCAGAGCGCCCGCCGGCACAGCAAGGAGATGATCGACCTGAAGTACCACGGCCACGACTCGCCCACGCCGCAGCTGCGCACGCCGGAGATGCGCATGCGCGCGGCCGGCTACGACGGCTGGGGCATGGGCGAGAACTATGCCCTGCACTACGATGCGCCCGACAAGGCGTTCTGGGGATGGTTCAACAGCCCCGGCCACCATCGCACGATGGCCACCGCCGCATACACATCGATCGGCGTGGGCAAGTGGGACGACGCCTGGACACAGAACTACGGCATGGGAACGCGATTGATGTCCGCCACCGAAGAGCAACGCAACGCCGCCCGGCCCACGGGGCCGATGCTGGCGCTGCAGCCCGATGAGCTGGCCCGGCCCGTGCAGCGCAAGATCACCACGACCACCGAAATCCGCATTTACGATCCGTTCAACCCGGATCCCACCCAGCGAAGAAGCAAGTAGCGGCCCACGCTCAGGCCAGCAGCGAAGGGTCATCCACCAGCAGATCGTGCTGCGCCCGCGGCCGGTCCAGCAGGGCCTGCAGGCCCGCATCTTCGCCCATTGGCTCCCACGTTGCACCCGCCGGCGCGACCGGCGGATCCTGATGGCCCGCGACGGCCGGCTCATCCGGGACGGCCGGCGATTCGCCCGGCCCGTTCCGGTAGTTCTGCGCCAGCCGCAACAGGTCGGCGAAGTTCACCACGCCGTCGTAGTCCAGATCGCCCTGGGCCCAGCTCATGCCGCTTGCGCCGTAGTTCTGCGCCACCACCAGCAGGTCGGCGAAGTTCACCACGCCGTCCGGCCAGACATCGCCGGCTGGCGCGTATCGCAGCAGCACCGCTGTGCCATCGACCGCCTGCCCCGCGAACACGCCACCGTCGGGGCCCAGCAGCACCGACGCCTCGATCCAGACGATCCCCATGTTCGGGCTGGCCGCGGCCGAAGAGCTGGCAATGCCCGGCCCGTTCCACAGGCCCGCGTTGTAGCCGCTGGCCAGCAGGTCGCGCACGGCCGGGGCGGGGCTGGCGTCGGCCTGGCCGTAATCCACGATCAGGGCGTTGTCGTTCAGATCCAGCACAGCGCCGCCGGCCGAGTTGACCGACAGCGACGAGGTAACGACCACCTTGTCGCCGCCGGGGCTCACCACCACCGACCCGCCGGCCTGGATATCCAGGGCGGCCAGGTGCTGGGTGGCGGTGATGCTCACGGACGCCTCGCCCACCTCCACCGCCAGGGCGGCCACGTCCTGGCCGAAGGCAAACGTGCCGCTGCGCAGGCTCAGGGCCTCGGCGGCGGTGAACGCGACCGTCTGCCCGCCCAACTGAAGGCCGGCGGCCGTGACGGAGAAGGTCTTGTCCGAGGCGCGAATGACGCGAAGCGTGTCGCTGCCCTCCCCGCCGTCGAAGAGCACGCCATCGCCCGGCAGGATGTCGCCCGGCCCGAAGTCCAGGATCAGCATGTCATCGCCGCCGCGGCCGAAGAAACGGATGCCGCTGGTGGTTTCGGCCCGCGCCACGGTGGACGGCGCTGGCTCGCCGTCGCGGTACACTTGCAGCATGACGCCGTCGCGGACGATGCGGACCGAATCGCCGCCCTCGGTGCCCTCGATGACCAGCGGCAGGTAGTCGGCGATGGTGATGGACGCCTGCGAAGCGGCGCCGACGAGATAGCCGCCGGCCCAGGCCAGCGTGATGCTCACCGTCTCATCTGCCTCGGATTCGGCATCCGCCAGGGGAACGATGTCGATCGTCGCCGAGGTGCTGCCGGCCGGGATGAAGACGCTCCCCGACAGCGACTGGTAATCAGCGCCGTTCAGCGCCGACCCGCCCAGCGTGTAGCGTATGGTCAGGTCGCTGCTCCAGGCGTTGGACAGCGACACGGTGAAGGTCGCCGGGTTGCCGCCGGGCGACCTCTCCACCGCAAGCGCATCGGTCGCGGCGATGCTGACGGTCGGGATGCCCCACGGGTCCAGCCGATGGACGGGCACCGGCCGCTCCAGCACGCCCCCGGGCATCTCCACGCCCACCGCCACATTGTCGCCGCCGGTGCCTTCCTTGTGCAGGACCTCGATGTAGTAGCGCTGGCCTGCCTGCATGGCGATCGCGCCGCTCTTCTGGGTGGTGTACTTGGTCCACTCGCGCGACGCGGTGTAGCCGCTGACATACGCGGCGCGGAACTTGTTGGCCGGGCTGGCGGTCGTGCTGATCCACAGCTCGCTGTAGTCATCGGAAGCGATGTAGAAGTAGTACACGCCCGTCACCGGGGCGATGTAGTAGCCCCGGAACCGCGTGCCGTAGTTGTCGGCCCAGTTCGTCGGGCCCTCCAGCAGCCCGCCGCTCCCGCTGATGATGACCGAGCCTGTGGGGTTGTTGGGATAGTTGGGGTTGCCGGTCAGGCTGGTGATCGTGCTGCCGCTGATGCCCGTCCACCACTCCCGCAGGATGCCCGTGCCGTCGCCCGCCGGCGGCATCACCATCACGGCGGCGCTTCGCCAAAGCCCGCCGGCGCTCGCCGTCACGTAATGCGGCCCGCCGATGGTGTTGCCGGCCGTGAACAGGCCCGATGCGTCGATCGTCCCGCCGCCGCTGACTTCCCACGTGAACGTCGGCTGAGACGCCATCGCCGTGCCGAACTGGTCCAGCGCCGTCGCCACGAACTGCTGGGTCTGGCCCATGTCCACATCGGCGCTGGCCGGCGATATCGCAATCGAACTGAAGACCGGCACCACCGTCAGCGTCACGTTGCTGGTGGTCGAAGCGCCCTGAACGTCGCGGATCGTCGCCCGCAGCGTGTACGTGCCGGCCTTGTTGAACGTCACCAGCGTCTGCTTCGCGGCGTTGGATCCGTTGATCAGATATGTCACCGTGCTGCCCGAGGGGCTGGTTACGGTGCTCCACGTATAGGTGAGCAGACCCTCGCCGCCGTCGTCGGCCCCCAGCACACTCAGGGCGGCGTGGACGCCCTCGACGGGACTGGGGCTGGCCGACGCCGCCGTCGCCACAGTCGGCGCTGCGTTGGCGTTGGTCGTCGCAAAGTTCTTCCCCGTCACGTCGGCGCTGCTGACCGTCACGTTCAGCGTCGCCGGATTGAACGTGTAGCCGGCCAGCGTCGGAGTGAGCGTGTAGGAGCCATTGGCCAAGCCCAGGATCGCGTAGTTGCCGCCGGTGTCGGTAACCGACGACTTGGTGCCCGTGGACACCGTCACGCCCGCCAGCGGCTGGCCCAGGTGCGTGATCGTCCCGCGAACCAGGTACGTCTGCGTGGCGTCGGCCGCGAACTTGATGTTCGTGCGATTGCCGCTGACGGTCAGGGGGTTGGTAAAGCCGCTGGGCGTGAAGCTGTAGCCGCTGGCCGTCGCGGTCAGGTTCCATGTTCCCGCCGGCACGCCGGCCAGCGTGTAGTTGGCGCTGTTCCTTCCCGTGGTGATGGTCGTCGAGCGGATGCCGTCGCTGATGGTGACCTGGATGCCCTGCGGCAGGCCGGTGATCGAGCCGGAGATGGAGTATGTGGTCGCCGAGATATTCTTGGTTACGGCGCCATACTCCACCGCGACCTCCTGCGACGCGAACGAGTACACCGGATGGCTGACGGCCATGGTGTACTTGCCCGCCGGCAGGTAGATCGCGTAGTCGCCGGTGGAGTTGGTCGGCTCGGAGATGCCGTTGACGGTGACGATCGCGCCGGCCAGTGCCGTGCTGCCGTCGCTGGTCACCTTGCCGCTGACCTTGTAGAGCGTGGGCACGCCGACAAACTGCAGTTGCGATACGGCGCTGCCGGCGACCTGCACGGGGTTGGCGAAGTTGCCTCGCCAGAAGGTCCAGCCGGCCTTGGCGGCCCCCAGCGTGTAGCTGCCGGCGGGAACTCCCGTCAGCGAGAAATAGCCGTCGGCGTCGGTGTACGTAAAGCGGTAGTTGGCGTCGGTGATGGACAGCCCGTTGTGCACGCGCACCTCGCCCACCGGGTTGCCATCGGGGTCCACGACCCGCCCCTCGATGCGGTTGGCGTCGGCCGGGGCACCCACTTTCACCACCACGTACCGGCTGGCGGTGTTGCCCCTCATGTCGCTGACCGTCAGCCGCACGACGTATTCGCCGGCCGCCGACCAGCTCTTGCTCGCCGCGGCACTGTTGGGGCCGAAGGTCTTGTCGCCAAAGTCCCAATAATACGCCAGCCCGTCGCCGTCGGGATCGGACGCCGTCGCGCTGAAGTTCACCGTCGAGCCCACGGGCACGGTCGTCGCGCTGGCCGTCAGCGACGAGAGAACCGGCGCATTGGGCGAGAAGCCGAAGTACACCGCCACGTCGATCGACGGCACGGCGGTCGAGTACTTGGCCAGCGGCGTAATGTGGATGGCGGCGATGGGGTCGCTGAAGGTTCGGCCGATGACAACGGCCGCGTCGTTCTTGCCGTCGGGCGTGTTGGGCGTGGTGTCCAGCAGGTGGCTGCCGGAGGTCTGCGCCCACGCATCCCAGCGCACGCCGATGCCGTTCCAGATCCACGGGTTGCTGCTCCAGCCGCTGTTCTGGCGGAAGTCCAGCCAGTAGTCGCGATCGCTGTCCTTGCGGATCTTGATGGCGTAGTCGAGATTGTTGTCGATGCTCCCGCCCAGGTCATGCGCCGACAACCGATAGACCCCGTCGCTGGTCACGTTGATCACGTGCGTGTCGGTGATCCAGTCCAGCTTCCGCTTGAAGTAGGATGAGAAATGAAGCTTGCCGGCCGAGGCGCTGCCCATCGTGTCGAAGATGTCGCCGTACTCGTTGTTGGAGCCGGGACCGATGACGGTCTGGTCGTCGGTGGGGTCCCAGTAGTTGGCATGCCACAGCCCCAGGTTGTGCCCGAACTCGTGCGCTGCCACCCCGACGCTCGAACTCTTCAGCCAGCAGCCCCGCGAACCCACATACGCCTGCCCCGAAAAACTCCCCGGCCCGCCGTTGTAGCGCACGGCCTCCAGATTGTAGTTGAGGTAGTTGTACGGCTTGGTGCCGTCGGTCTCGACGTAGTTGGCCGCCGCGGTGCGCGCGTCCGCCAGCAGCTTCGTGTCGCCGTTGTCGATGTAGTACTGCTCCGTCTGCGGCAACACGATCAGCGGAGTAACCGTCGCCCCGATGGTCACCCCGTCGGCGGCGGTGAAAGTCACCTGGCCAAATGAGTTCTCGGTCAGCCACTGGCTCACCGACTGCATCATGCTCACGGCACTGGAGTAGCTCTGCGGCTCGGTCGTGGGCTTGTCGGCAAACGTCACGCGGATGTACAGCACCTTCTTGACGCCCGTGGTCCAGGCCGAAAGGATGCTTATGCCGTCGTCGGCCGACGGGCTGCCCAGCAAGCCGCGGTCGGCCAGCAACTGCTCCTCGCTGGGAATCAGGTGCGAATCCCACCCCGGCGGCAGATCCTCCTCAAACCAGGGGTCAGCCTCGTCCTGACCGAGGCCGTGAAGCAGCATCCGCCGCTCCAGCGCCTGACACACCGCCCTCTGGACATGCGCTCGCCGTGCCCTCAACATGCTCTCTACCTCAAGTCCCCGGGGGTTCTTTGCCGCTCTCCAGCCCGCCTCGTCTCCGACATTATACCACGGCCCCATCGGCCTGCGCAAGCGGCCGCGCCTGGTTGTCCCGGCTCGCGGGCTACGCTATACAGCCCGCAAATGCCCACTCCGTCTCCCGCCGAGCGAGCTGATCCATTCGCCGACCTGGCCGACGTGTACCAGGCCATGATCGACTGGCCCAGGCGCCTGGCCCACGAGCAGCCCTTCTACCGCCGCCTGATCGACCAACTGTCGGCCGGCAGCGTGCTGGACGTCGCCTGCGGCACAGGCCATCACGCCGCGATGTTCCATTCCCTGGGCCTGCGGGTCGAGGCCGCCGACATCAGCCCGGCCATGATCGACCGCGCTCGCCGGACGTTCGGCCAGCCCGACGGCCTCCGCTGGACCGTGCGCCCCTTCGACCAGCCCTCCGATGCCGGCCCGTTCGACCTGGCCATCTGCGTGGGCAACTCGCTGGCCCTGGCCGCCGACTTGCCCGCCGTCCAGCGCGCCCTGGCCGCCATGTTTGCCAGCGTCCGCCCCGGCGGGGCCGTGGTCGTGCACGTATTGAACCTCTGGGCGCTGCCCGACGGCCCGTGCATCTGGCAAAAGTGCCTCCGTACGACCATCGCCGGAGCCGATGTGCTGGTGATCAAGGGCGTGCACCGCAGCGGCGACCGTGGCTTCGTGGAACTGCTGATCGCCGAACCGGCCGGCAAGCTGCTCAAGACCCAGTCCGCTCCGTTCCTGGGCCTGCGCGGCGAGGACCTGTCGGCCATCGCCGCACGCCACGGCTGCGACAACATCACGCTCCACGGCGGCTACGCCGGCCAGCCCTACGAGGAAGCGCGCAGCACTGACCTGATTATGGTGGCGCAACGGCGGACGTAACGCCTCTCACCGCCGCCGGCGGGCCAGCAGCCCCATCGCGCCGATTGCCAGAACGCCCAGCGCGCCCGGCTCGGGCACGGACGCGCCGCCGTCCACGCCGGCCGAATCTGCCGCAGAAGGATAGCTCTGGTTGTAGTTCTGGCTCAGGGCCAGCAGGTCGGCGAAGTTCACCGTCCCGTCGTAGTTGCTGTCGCCCTGATCCCAGGTCCGGCCGGCCGCGTTGTAGTTCTGGCTCAGCACCAGCAGGTCGGCGAAGTTCACCACCCCGTCCAGCGTCGCATCGCCCAGGCGCGTCAGACGCACCAGCACCGCCGCCGTGCCATAGGCATCGGGCAGGTCGGCGATGCCGATGGCCGTGTTTGCCCCGGCCGTGGTGTCGATGATCCTCCCCGCGCCGACGGCCGCGTTCAGCGATGACTCGTCGGCCAGCGTGTAGATGCTCATCTGCCGGCCGCTCAAGTCCACGCCGCCGGCCACCGACGACGCGGCCGACGCCAGGGCCTGGTTGGACGCGAGCTTCAGCTGTCCGCCGCTGACCGACACCGACAGGTTGGCCACGGCCGCCGCCGTCGGGAGGGCGCTGACGCCGGCGTTGCTCTGCAGCACCGCTGTTCCACCGCCGACGTTCAGGGCCGCACCGGGGCCGTGGTTCTGGATGGCGCTGATCGTCAGCGTGCCGCCGCCGGTCTTGGTGATGGACGCGGCGCCACCGGTGGCGTTGTCGATCGTGCCGCTCAGCTCCAGCGACGACGATCCGGTAACGGTCAGATGCCTGCCGCCCATCGCGACCAGGCCGCGCAGGTCCAGCGAGCCGGCCGACGCCCCGATGGTCGAGTCGCTGGCCAGCGTGATGGCGCCGGTGAAGGCGTTGGAGTCGGCGACGTTCACGATCGCGCCGCTGCCGCCGATGCCGCTGCCGTTGATGGTGATGGGCTCGGTGATGGAATGGCGGATGCCGCCGGAGAATCCCAGCGACGCCCCGGCCTGCACCGTCGTGCCCGCCGTAATCGAGCCCAGTCCGCCATTGGCCGCCAGGACCAGCATCCCCTGGGCGATGGTGGTTGCGCCGCTGTAGCCGGAGTTGCTGCCGGCCAGCGTCCACGTGCCCGAGCCGGTCTTGGTCACCGCGGTGCTGCCCTCGATCAGGCCGCTGTAGGTGAAGTTGGTGGAGTCGCCGACGGTCAGGCTGCTGCCGGAAGAGGAGTTGACCGTCCCCGAGCCGGTCAGCCGGGCGATGGTCGTGGCATAGGTCTGAAGATCCAGATAGTTGCCGCGCCCGACTTCCACCGTGGTGGACGCGGGCAGCGCCCCGGCCGTGCCGACCCGCAGCGTGCCCTGGTTGATGGTCGTCGCACCGCCGTAGGTATTGGCGGCGGCAAGCTCCAGCGTGCCCCGGCCGGTCTTGACGATCCCGCCCGTGCCGCTGATCACGCCGGAAAGGCGAGCCCTGTCGTTGCCGGTGGCGGTGTTGTCGGCCACGTCGATCGTACGATCCACAGCGCCCAGGTTGATGGGGTTCAGGAGGGTGATGACCCGGTCGCCCGTGATCGAGCCCAGCAGAAGCGGCTGGCCGTCGGGAACGAAGCTGGCAGCGCCCCAGTTGAGCGTAGCCGGGGCGGTGCCCGTGGCGATGACGACATTGCGGTCAGCGCCCTGCGCGGCAAAGCCCCCGCCGCCGTCGCCCCAGTTCACGTCTCCAGCGCCCGCGCCCAGCGCCGCCGTGAACGACGGCCGCGAGAGCGCTGCACCCGTGGTCGTGCCGGTCAGGTCCACGATGCCGCCCGAAGCGGTCAGCGACAACTGCAGCGTCTTGGCGGCCGGGTTGCGGACGTAGTACGGCGTGTTGACCAGCAGACCGGCCGGCACGTTGCCCGTGAAGATGATGATCTGCCCCTCGGTGAGGTTGTGGTTGGCCGAGGTGGTGATGGTGTCGGTTGTGGTGTTGACCGAGGAAACGCTGCTGTTGGTGCTCCCGCCGCCGTTGATCTCCAGCACGCCGCCGCGCAGCTCCAGCGTGCTGGCCGCGGGAAGGTGCGTGCCCTTGGTGGCCCGCAGCGCCCCGCCGGAAATCCTCGTGCTGCCGTTGTAGGTGTTCGTGGCCGACAGCACCAGCGTCCCATCGCCGCTCTTGTGCAGCGACTGCGTGCCGCCGGATGAGGAGATGACGCCGGAAATCGTGGCCAGGTCGGCCGTGGCGGCCGGGTTGTCGATCACGCGGATTTCGCGTGTGTTGGCGCCTGTCGCACCCAGGTCGATGGGGTTCTGAAACGTGACGGCGTGGCTGGAGTTGGGCGATCCAAAGACCAGCGCCGAACCCGCCGGCACGAACCCGCCCGCATCCCACGTTTGCGTCGCGCCGACCCCGCCCAGGTTCACCGTCAGCGCAGCGCCCTGGGCCGAAAAACCGCCCGAGCCGCCGTCGATGCCGTCGGCCCAGTTGACCTGGCCGCCGGCCGTGCCCACGCCGCGGCCGAACGTGCCCGAGGTCTCGATCACCCCGCCGCGCAGCCGCAGGGCCGAAGAGGCCGGCAGACCGGCGCCGTCGGCCGCGCGAATCGCGCCCTGGAGGATCGTGGTGTCGCCGCTGTAGGAGTTAGCGCCCGTGAGGATCACCGTGCCGTTGCCGACCTTGTTGATGCCGCCCACGCCGCCGATGGCGCCGGAGAACGTGACCGTCGCCGCAGGCGGCTGCGTGCCCGGCGATGCGTTGGGATCGACCGGCGCAAGGGTCGCGATGAAGTTGGCGGTCTTCTCCAGCGTGATCGCGCCGGAGAACAACGCGTTGCCCGAGGTATTGGCGCCGCCCAGCGTCGCCACGCCGCTGTTGCCCGCCCGCACGGTGATGTCCCGCCCGATGACCCCGTCGCCAAAGGAAATCACCAGCGCCGCGTCATTCGTGCCGGCCGTGTTCCGGCCCACGAGGATCGCGCCGGTCGAGTTGCCCAGCAGCCCGGGCGCCCCTGCCGGCGCAGCGCCGGTCAGCGCCAGCGTGCCCTCCTCCACGATCGTCGCGCCCGTATAGGCGCTGGGCACCGTGACGTACACGCCGTTTGTCAGCACCCGGCACTCCGACAGCGTCAGCGTGCCCGTGCCCACCTTCACCAGCCCGCCGCTGCCGGAAATCACGCCCGAGAAGGTCGCCGAAGTGTTGGCCGTGCCGACGCTCAACGTCCCCGTGCCAAGCGCCACCTGGCCGTTGCCCGCCAGCGACGCGATGGCCACGCTGCCATCTGCCAGGTCCAGCGTGCCGCCGCGCTGCACGGTGACGGCCGAGGATGCGCCGATCGCCGCCGCGTTGCCCACGCGCAGCGTCCCCTGCGCCACCGTCGTGCCGCCGGTGTAGGCGTTGGCTCCGGCCAGTTCCAGCACGCCTTGGCCGGTCTTGTTGATTCCGCCGGTGCCCCAGAGCACGCCGCTGATTCTTCCCACGTCTGCGGCCGAGAGCGGATTGTCAACCACCTTGATCTCGCGCACCGCGCTGCCCAGGTCGATGGCGTTCTGCACGTCCACGACGCTGTCGGCCGTCGCCGAGCCGAGCACCAGCGCCGATCCCGCAGGGACGAATCCGCCCGCGCCCCACGTCAGCGCCGCACCGCCATTGAGCGACACGCCCAGGTTCCCGCCGCGCGCGGCAAAGCCGCCCGAGCCGCCGTCCGTCCCGTCCGACCAGTTCACCTGCTGAGCGCCCGAGCCGATCGAACCGCTCCATGCTCCCGACCCCTCCAGCACGCCCCCGCGCAGTCGCAGGGCATTGGTCGCGGGAAGACCCACGCCCGCCACCGCCTCCACAGCGCCATCGCGGATCGTCAATGGCCCTGCGAAGCTGTTCGCGCCGGTCAGTTGCAGGGTGCCCGGACCGGTCTTCTCGATGCCGCCGGCGCCGGAAATGGCCCCCGACAGCCGCGCCACATCCGACCCGGAACCAGCGTTGTCGGCCACGCGGATCTCGCGCGTGCCGCTGCCCAGGTCGATCGGGTTGCTCAGCGTTACGCGATCGTCGGCCGTCGCCGAGCCCAGCACCAGCGCCGCGCCGTCCGGCACAAAGCCGCCGCTGCCCCAGACCAGCGCCGCCCCGCCGCTGAGCGTCACATCCAGCGCCCCGCCGTGCGCGGCAAACCCGCCCGAACCGCCGTCCACGCCGTCCGACCAGTTGACCTGGCCGGACGCCGCTCCCAGCGCCCGCGCCAGCGTGCCGCTGGTCTCCAGCACGCCCCCGCGCAGGCGCAGCGTGCTGGCCGCGGGCAGGCCCACGCCGTCGGCCGCCCGCAACGCCCCGCCCGCAACCGTCGTATCGCCGCTGTAGCCGCTGGCCGACGCGATGACCAGCAGGCCGTCGCCGCTCTTGAGCATCCGCCCCGCATTCACGCCGCTGATCGTCAGGGCCGCGCCGCCGGCCACGTCCACGCTCCCGTTCAGCGAGATCCCCGCGCCGCTGAGGTTCAGCGCCCACGCGCCGCTTGCCAGCGAAACCGTCCCGTTGATGTTGACCGCGCCGCCGCTGCTGCTCAGCGACATCGCGCCGCCGGGCGCAGCGTCCGGGTTTACCACCAGCGAGCCGTCCAGGTTCAGCGTGCCGCCGCCGGTCTTGGCGATGTTCCCGGCCAGCACGTTGCCGGCCACGGTAAGCGGTGCGGAGTTGACGTTGAACGTGAGCGTCTGCGGCGTGTAGAGGCTGGCGTTGATCGTTTGAGCGGCCGGGCTGTCGCTGCTGACAGTGCCGTTGCCCAGGCCAGCGGCGATGTTGTCCCGCAGATTGATGGTCTGCGCGTTGGGGGTTGTGCCAATGGCGTACGGGCCGGCCGCCGCCCCGAACGACAGCGCCTTGACCGTGCGGTTGATCACCAGGTCCACGGTGGCGCCCGCGCCATCGAACGCGGCCGAGTCGCCGGTGGTGTCGGGCTTGCCCATCGGCGACCAGTTGCCGAAGCCGTCCCATCTGCCGTCGCCGGCCGTCCCGCTGAACGCGTAGTCGGTCGGGGCCCACCCGGCCACCGAGACCGTCGTCACGCTGGTGTTGGCGTGCACGCCATCCCAGTTGATCGTGATGACCTCCTGGCCGACGGTGATGGTCTGATTGATGCCGCTGCCCACGCCGCTGATGACCGGCCGCGTGGCGCCGGGCTTATATGCGGCCAGAACGACCAGGAACTGGCCGTCGAAGATGCCGCCCGACTGGACGCCCTGGAAGTCGATCCAGTTGTTGTACTGATAGTTCTCCCCGTCGAAGGAAAAGCCGACGCTGTTGGGATCGGTCGAGCTGTCGCGCTTGATCTTGCCCGTGCGCACCGTGCTGGCGTCGCCGTAGAGGATCTTGCCGAACATGAGCTGGCCGTCCGGGCCGATGAGCGTGAACTGCGACGGGTCCAGCGGATCGACCTCGATCGTGTTGAACTCCGGCGTGTTGAACCGCCAGAACCGCCCGACACCGGTGGTGGTGTCGCTGGCCGCCGTTCCCGGCTGCGACGTGTCGGCGATGACGTACAGCGCCTCGGCGCCGCTGCGGCCGGAGTAATCCACGATCATCCGCCGCTGCATGTCCACGACGTTGAAGTTGGAACCGTAGGTGACGGCATACCCGTCCCCGCGCTCGTTGGCCTGGGTCGCGGTGAGGTTGCCGAAGACCCCGCTGGTGGCGCTGTTGCTGATGGTCGCGGACGATGGATCGGCCTGGAAAACGCCGGTGTTGGCGCCGATGAATCCGCCGCGGCCCCAGCCGGTGGCCCACACCGTGCCGCCGCCCATGATGCGGAACTGCGAGGCGTCGGGTCCGCTGTGCCCGCCGAAGCTGCTGCGGCCCCTGGCGCTCAGTTGCGCGACGTAGTCGGCCTCGTCCTGGTAGCGGCTGCGGAACAGCGCCATGCCATAGGAGGCATCGACGTAGGTCTTGCCGTACACCTCGGCCGGATTGCGCGCGGTCACCTTGTCCGGGTAATAGAGAATGCCCCAGAATGCGCCGGCGCTGTTGGGGTCCCAGGTATTGTCGCCCAGGGCGCCGTCGGCGCGGTCGTATTGCCACTTCATCCCCGCGATGTACTGCTGCGGAGCATACGCGAAGGAGAGGTTGAACGCGCCGCTGCCCTCCCATCCGGCGTTGTCATCGCCGAAGTCCGCATGGATGCCCAGCTCGCCGTTGAGCCGCGGCAGCGGCAGCATCCCCGGATATGTGGACCACAGCGCATACTGCACCGTCGGCGTGATGTTCGGGTCGTTGGTGATGTCCTGGCCGGTCAGCCGCTTCATCGCGATCCCGAACGGCCCGGTGAATCGCCATGGATAGGTCGTGTACCCCACGCCCTCCGGGTTCCAGCCGTTGGGCGGCCCGCTGACGCTGTAGGGGTTGGCCCCCGTGAGGTTATAGTTCAGGTGAATCGTCAGCTTGCTGTAGGCGGTGGCCAGGTTCGCCGCCGTGCCCGCCTCGTCGCAGGCCAGATATCCCAGGCCGGCCGCGCTGTAGCGCACGGCCCACCAGTTGTTTCCGTACTTGGTGTCGCCCGGCCAGCCGGCGCCGCCGCTGCGGATGAGGCTGTCGGAGTTCTTGCGGATCTCGCGCGACACGAACTCCCGCTGCGCGCTCCACGCCGATGAGTCCTTGCACAGGTCGTACGCGATCGCCACGCCCATCTGCATGTGCGCCCGCGTCAGGCCCTTGGAGCCGTCCACGTTCCAGAACGCCGTGTCGCCGATCGTCGCCAGCGACATGTCCAGCGCGCGCTGGGCGTACGCCTCGTCGCCCGTGAGGATGTACATGTACGCGGCGTTGCGGGCCTCGTCGGCGATCGGGTACGTCCCCGTGACGGATGGATTCAGCGCATCCTCGATGGCCGACACCATCGCGGTGAACGGCGCCTGCGAGGCGCGTTGCCGGATCGCGTCGATCTGGGAGGCATCGAAGAACAGCCGCGGCTCGGCCTGGGCGGCCGATGCGCCCAGCAGCGTCCCAGCCACACCCGCGCACGCAGCACGCAGAATCCGCCACGCGCGCCGTCCGCCCGTCACGGTCCCTCCAGCTTTCCCATCGGCCATCGTTCAGCTCCGGTTTCCGCCGCGGCGACGACTCATCGCCCACGCGGCAAAGAGGATCCACAAACCCGCCCCCGGCTCCGGCACGGCCGCCGCGGGAGGCGCTGCAAAGGACTGGTTGTAGTTCTGGCTCAGCGCCAGCAGGTCGGCGAAGTTCACCGTCCCGTCGTAGTTGCTGTCGCCCTGGTCCCAGGTCCGCCCGCCGGCGTTGTAGTTCTGGCTCAGCACCAGCAGGTCGGCAAAGTTCACCGTGCCGTCCAGCGTCGCATCCCCTGGGCGCGTCGGCCGCATCAGGATCGACATGTCGCCGTGAGCATCGGCCACGTCGGCAATGCCGATGGCGGTATTCGCGCCGGCCGACGAGTCGATGATCCATCCCGCGCCCGCCGCCGCGTTCAGCGATGCCTCATCGCCCAGCGCATAGAGACGCACCGCCCGGCCGTTCAAATCCAGCGCGCCCGCGGCCCCGGCCGACAGCGACTTGAGCGTCTGGTCGGCCTCCAGCCGCGTGACGCCCGCGGACGCCAACAGGGCCAGGTTCGCCACCGCGGCTGACGAGGCCGTCGCCGGCGTCCCCGAATCGCTCAGGAGACGCAGCGTGCCGGCAGTGGTCATCAGCACGGACCCGACACCGTGGCTCTGCGGGCCGTCGAGGATCAGCGTCCCCGGGCCGGTCTTGGTGAACGTGCCCGCCGGTATGCTCAGGCCACCGTCGTACACCAGCTCCGTGTCGGCCTGGGTGATCTCGAAGATGCCGCCGCCGGCCCCGCCCACGGCCAGGGGCCGGTTGCTGGCCCCGTCGCCGCCGGTGTAGCGCAGCGTGCCCGCCGTCGCCGGCCCGCCCAGCGTGATTGTGGACGTGGTCAGCGTGGCGCATCCCAGCGGCGTGTTGGTCGCGTGATCGTCCACCCATGGAACCGACACCGTGCCCTGGACGATGTTCATCGTCCCCTTGAAGGAACTGCCGCCGGTGAGCGTCCACACACCCGCGCCGATCTTGGTCACGTTGCCGCTGCCGCTGATGGCGCCGCTGAGCGTGGTGCTGGTGTTGTCCCCGCCCACCGTCAGGTTGCCCACCCCCAGCGACACCGACCCGCCCCCCGCGATCGACCCGACCGTCTGGTCGAATCCGCCCAGGTCCAGCGTCGCCCCCGTGGCCACCACCACCGCCGACGTCGGCGGGATTACGCCCGCCGCGCCGCACGCCAGCGTGTTGGCATTCACGTAGGTCGGCCCCGTCCACGCGTTGGCGGGGCTGGAGATCGTCAGCCTCGATCCGCCCGACTTGGTCAGCGCGATGTTCCCCACGATCGCCGAGGAAATCGTGCTGGCGGCCGTCGAAAAGACCGTCAGGTCCTCCGTGCCGCTCGTGATCGACCCGCCGTGAATCGCGCTGGTGGAGCTGGTCAGCAGCACCCCGCCGGCGCCGACCGTGAGCGTCGCATCCGACTTCATCGTCACCGTCACGCCGCTTCCCGCCAGCAGCAGCGTGTTGATCGTCAGGCTGTCCAGGCCGCTCTGCGCGGCCGACGGCTTGGCGTTGTCGGTGGGCGCAGCGGAAGCCAGATTGCCTGTGTAGTACGCGGCATACGCCGCCATGGTCCCGTTGTTCACGCGGGCGAAGTTGCTGCTGTTGTACGTCGCCCAGCCCGCGAGGATGCCATTGGTGTTCTCGGCGCCGGCGATGGCTATGCCGTTGCCGGAGAAGTTCAGCGTCGCCCCGGCCGCCCGCGATCCCAGCGAAGCGATCGACAGGTTCGGCGCCGTCCCGCTGGTCGAGATCGTCGAGGCCCCCGGCAACAGCGACACCTGTCCCACGCTCTCGGCCGTCGTCGCCGAGACCAGCGTCAGCGTCCCGCCGCCCAGCGCGATGGGCGCGCTGTCGCCGATGCGCTGCGAGTTGCTCGCCCCGCTGACGTTGTTCATCTCCAGCGTCCCGCCGTTGGTTACCGTCCACGACGGCACCGCCAGCGCCGTGCCCAAGGCGCCCGATAGCGACAGTTTCCCGCGAATCACCGAAACCGGCCCGGAAAGCGTATTGGCCGTCGTCAGGTACATCGTCCCGCTGTTGGCCTTGGTCAGTTGATGTGCCCCCTCCACCACCCCGCTGATCGTGATCGTGCTGCCCCCGCCGACGGTCGCGTCGCCCAGCAGCATCACCGGCCCGGCCCAGCTTCCCGCCCCCACCAGCGCGCTGCCGCCGCCCGCCGGCGTGGCGTGGACCAATAGCGGCTCGGCCCCCACGGCCTGGCCATTCAGGTCCAGCACCGCGCCGCCGGCCACGATCGTCGCCCCCGACACATCGCCCAGCGCCGCGCTATTGGCCAGCCGCAGCGTGCCCTCGCTGACCGTAACCGTCCCCGTGAAACTGTTGCTGCCGCCCAGTTCCAGCATCTTCGGCCCGGTTTTCACCAGCGACGTCTGGCCGGCGATCTGCCCGTTGTACGCCAGGTTGTACGCCGTGCGCACCGTCAGCGTGCCCGCTGCGCCCGTGCTGGTCAGCACGTTCGTCCCGCTGCCATCGGCAAAAAGCCCGGCCACCTCCTGCGACCGCCCGCCCAGGTCGAACGTGCCCCCGACGGTCGATCCATCGCCGAGGATCAGCGACGTGGTGGCGGGCAGCGCGCTATCCGCTGCGAGTTTCAGCGTGCCCGCCGCCACCCGCGTACTGTCGCTGTAGCTGCTGATGCCGCTGAGCGTCAGCGTGCCGGCCCCGCTCTTGATCAGCCGGATCCGCCCGTCGATCGCGCCGCCGTAGGTGCCATCGGCCGGCTGGTTGATCGTCAGCGTGCTCAGCTCGGCCGAAGAGTTGGTCACACGGTTGGCCGCCCCGCTTCCGCTGACCGACAGCCCGCCGATCTGCTGCTCATGGCCGGCCAGGTCCAGGGCTCCGCTGCCCGATGCCCCATCGCCCAGCACCACCGCCGCCGTCGCCGGCAGCACGTCGTGCCCTCCCAGCACAACCGCCCCGCCGCGGATCGCCAGGCTTCCGCCGAAGGTGCTCTTGCCCGACAGCGCAAGCTGCCCCGAGCCAACCTTCACCACATCGCCCGCCCCGGAAATCGCCCCGCCGAATGTGCTGCTGGCATCTCCCGCGCCGACCGTCAGCGCCGCCCCGCCCAGGGCCACCGCTCCGCCGCCGCTCAGCGACCCCACCGTCTGCGCCCAGCCGGCCAGGTCCAGCGTCGCCCCGGCTGCGATGCTCATCGCCGTCCCCGCCGGCAGCGCCCCGGCCGCCGCCGTCCGCAGCGTCCCGGCGTTGACGAACGTCGCCCCGCCGTACGTGTTGGCCCCGCCCAGCGTCAGCGCCGCTCCGCCGCTCTTGGTCAGCGCCGCAGCGCCGACGATGCTCGAATCCACCGTGATATCCGCCGCCGCGTGCACGATCAGGTCCGCCGCGCCGCTGGCGATCTGCCCGCCGCTGATGCCGCCGCTGGTGTTGGCGATCACGCCGCCCGAAGCGACCGTCAGCGTCGCCCCAGGCGCCATCGCCACGCCCGTTGCGCCCGACAGGTTCAGCGAGTTGATCGTCACCGTCGGCACGCCCGCCTCCGACACCGCCGGCCTGGCGTTGTCGCCCGCCGACGCCGACGCTAGCGCCCCCGTGTAGTATCCGCCGTACGCCCCCACCGCCCCGCCGCTGGCCGCCGCGAAATCCGTCCCCCCGGCCGTCGCCCAGCCGCCCAGGATTCCGTTGACATTCGCCGCCCCGCCGATGCTCACACCCGCCGGCGCAAAATCCACCGTCGCCCCGCTGCTTCGCCCGCCCAGCGACCCGAACGCGACCGCCCCGCCCGTCAACTCCACCTTCGACGCGCCCACCCCCGCCACCAGCTGCCCCACCGACTCGCCTCCGCCCACCACTCGCAGCGTCCCGCCGCGCAGGCGCATGGCCGCCCCGTCGCCGATGCGGTCGCCGTTCGTGCCGGCCGTGTTGTCCAGTTCCAGGGTTCCGCCGCTGTGGACTATCCACGACGCCGCCCCCGTCGCCGTCCCGCTCGAGCCGCTCAACCGCAGCGTCCCGCCCTCGACCACCACCTCCGCGCCGGCGCCGTGGCTCTGCGCGCCGCTCATCACCAACATCCCCGCGCCGCGCTTGGTGAGCGTCCGCCCCCCCGGGTTGGCGATCGCCCCGCTGATCGTCAGCACATCGCCGCCCTGCGCCACCTTGATCACCGTGTCGTCGGCCGTCTCCACCGCCACCGCGATCGTGTGGCTTCCGCTTGCCGCGTCGATCTCCGCCGCGCCGGCCGTCACATCCATCCGCAGCGTCCCGCCCCCGCTGATCGTGTATCCCGCCGTGCTGTCCAGCCGCACCGACCCCTTGGTCGCCGTCGCCGACAGCGTCACCGTCGCCGGCCCCGCCAGGCGCCCGCCCAGCGTCACACCCGAATCCGCCAGGTTGTGGACCATCCCGCTCGACCAGTTGTCCTTCTCCAGCCACTGCCCGCCGCCGGCCTTTGCCCACACCGGCCGGGCGCGGTCCAGCGCCTCCAGGTAGTAATAGTCCCCCCACACCAGCCCCTGCTCCAGCGCATCCACCGGCGCCGTGTACGCGCCCTTGCCCACGATGCTGTCGTAAATCGTGTTGCGCGACAGGTAATCCGGCCCGGCCAGCGACCACACGCTCTTCAGCGCCGCCGAGTAATACGCCTGCGCCCGCGCCGGGTCCGGCTCGCTGGCCGCCAGGTCAAACATTGCCGCCGTCGCGATGCTCGCCCCGGAGGTGTCCCGGTACGGGATCACCTGGATGCCCATCTCGTCAAAGTCATAGTACGCCACGCCGTCGGCCGGCAACCTCGCGATCCAGTAGTCCGTCATCCTCCGCGCCACGTCCAGGCACTGGCCCGTCTCGCGATGTGTCACCGCAAATCCGTACATCGCCCACGCCTGCCCCCGGCCCCACGTGCTGGAGTTGCGATAGCCCTGCTTGGTCATGCCGTCGAGAAACTGGCCCGTGGCGCTGTTGAAAACGGCCCGCTGAAAACTCCCGCCGTCGGCCCGCACCACCACCTCCGCCATCCGGTTGCCGTGCGTGATGGCATTGGCCTCGTACGCCGCCACGCCCTGCGTCCGGGCCGCATAGATCAGGATCTCCTGGTCCATCAGGTGATCGATCAGCGAGTAGTAGTCCGATCCGGGTATCTCCGAAAAGCCCCCGCTGGTCTTGAACGTCCCCACCGTCGCGTTGAACGTGCTGTTCTTGCTGGCCGCCGCGTTCCAGATCACCTGAAGATGCGCCGGGTCATTGGTCAGCTTATAGAGCGGCAGAAAGCTGTTGAGGATGTTGAAACTCAGGTCGCCGCTGGTGCTGGTGGCCTTGTACGCCAGCGGCAGCGTCCAGGTCGTCGCGTTGTCGCTCCAGAAGCTCTCCCCGCTCCGGCCGTACAGTTTCCACATCACCCCTGGAAACAGCCCCGCCGGCCAGTTGCCCGCCGTGCCGATGCCCCACGTCCCGTCCAGTTTCGTCGTGGACGGATACGACGCCGTCGCGCTGGTAATCGGCTGCACGCACAGCGGCAGCACATCGCGGACCCGCTGGTCGGCAACGCTGAAGGCCAGGTCCACGCGATCGTTCAGCGCATCGCCCCACGCCGGCCCGGCCAGCGCCAAACCCGCCGCCGCGGCCAGGGCGCAGCGCACCGCAACCGTCCTCGCTCCGCGCAGGGATCTCCGCCACGCCATGCAGACCTCCAGACGAAAGACGCCCGCCGCCCCTTTTTCCTACCGCCCTCCCGCGTCTTTGTTCGCTTGGATTATACAGCAAAGCGGGCCCGGTGGGTTGTCCACCGGGCCCGCGGGGTTTCACAGACACACAGGGCCGATCAGGCTCGACGCCGCCGCGCCAGCAGGCCCATCGCGCCGATCGCCAGAACTCCCAGCACGCCCGGCTCGGGCACAGGCGCAGCCGGCGCCGGATAGCTCTGGTTGTAGTTCTGCGACAGGATCAGCAGGTCGTTGAAGT